>Ga0153956_1000687_pt1 | contig 35275 bp, 36 predicted proteins | sample TSFL040MetaG_FD_104704 | JGI IMG/M metagenome (GOLD analysis project Ga0153956, IMG submission 104704) | Attine ant fungus gardens microbial communities from Florida, USA - TSFL040 MetaG | ecosystem: Host-associated > Fungi > Mycelium > Unclassified | place: USA: Florida, Wekiwa Springs... | reverse complement strand
GAGCCGACTACAATCTCAACCGACCCCACTCGCGGCTTGGCTGGCTAACACCTGCCGAATACGCCGACACCTTCAACCCGCGACGGGATCTGGCGCTGCACTCAATGGCCAGCTCCGCGCCAGCCCCCGTCGCTCATCCCGCCCAGATGGGTAAAACCAACCGTCAGAGTCTACGTCACGCTGGATAGAAGTTGGGGGCAACGTCAGTGGCAGCTTGACGCCTACAAAGAACCACCAGCGCTTTCGCCGCCAACAAGCTAACCGTTGAACAGCACTGGTGCCGTTCAACGGTGGACGCTTTGCGCAGATCAAATCATTGAAACGTTCAGTGGCGACGGATCATTTGTAGAGCTACGGCTAAATTCATTCCTATAATCTGCAATCGTTGGCTTGCTTCAATGACGCGTCATCGGCATTTGTGAAATCGCCGACTCGGCCTACTAACTCCTCGCCTGTGATCAAACGAGGATAAGGACGACGATCAAAATCGCCGTCCAGAAGGCCAGTCCAATCCAGCCTGCCATCGTCGCTTCGACTTCGATTCCGTTGTTGCCGTCGAAGCGATACCCCATCCAATTGAACTGTCCTTTGTTGTTCGGTCGGACAGGTTCTGCGTGCACTCTTTGTAGGGAAAGGATGGGTAGCAGAAATCGCGCTGTGGAATAGCCGACAATCTCCGTCAGGATGTCGAGAATGAACATATTCGGCGCCCGTCGATCGATGTTTCAAAGAGCATACATAGGCACTTTCTTCGTCAGATTGCGATCAGCGTTTCACAACCTCGAATTGGGGTTAAATGGTTACTAAATGCAAAATGATAGATTCCCGGAAATTGAACCGTACGACAGTGGCATGCTCAACGTGGGCGGCGGCAGGCGGTCAAGGCGGGCGCGTCAGTGCCCCCGCGCAGCGGCTCGGCCTTGAGGGCCTGACGGCGCTCCGGTTGCATCGTCACAAGGCAGACAACACAAATACCGGAGCGCAAAACACGTCGCCACACGGCAGCGCTAATGCTCGCACAACACAGAGCGACGGCAGATGTGCGGCAGAAAACAGACGCTTCTCCGGCAAGCGGAGATCATGAGAGGGCTATGGCGTAGACGAATTGCCCGTCTTCATCGTTCGCGGCCCGCCACGACAGCCCCTGAGTGGGCACTGAGTTTACACCGTTTTTCCCGGTAAGCGCCTGTACTGGCCGGGTCTTCGATCCCGCAACCCGAATCTCGCCGTCCGCGACTGCGGCACGCCGGGCGAGCGCGCGCAGATAGTCGCGAGATAGCCGCCACCTTCAAGGCGAACGCGCAGGTAGAGGGCGGCGCGCAGGGGGATTGGGGAAGCGGTTATGCCTGGCCGCCTTCGGCCGTCGCCTCGTCGGGCGACAACACGGCGATACCGAACGGCAGAAAATGTTTCGTGTTGTGAGTGACAACGACGAGCTCATGCGCGGCGGCAAGGCGAGCCAGCTAACCGTAACGAAAGCTCGCTTGGTCGCTTCAACGAATTTCACCCCATCGGTATCGCGCATCGCTTTGGGGAAGCAACATGCGAACGACAGCATCTCTTGCTTTGCCTTTTCTTCTAATCCTCTGCCAGCCGTCTCGCGCAGCAATTTGCGTGATGAGATCTACCTTCCATCTTTCGAGCGAAGGGCCATGGCTTGCGTCGGCGACTCCACAGTCCGGTAAAAACTGTCGCGGCGAATTTCATGCCGGGACCAAAATGATGTTCAAGCATCTTTCTATTGCTGAAAAATCCCAACACGGAACGATCAACCTGATCGAGACCTTGTGGCGCGATAGCTACCGGTCGACGGCAGGCTACACCGGGCCGGATCATTTTGTCTTGCGTCTCTGTGGGATAGAAGACAGCCGTAAGGGCTGCGCCAACATTCGTTACGATATGACAGTCGTGCCGTAGAGCCGGTCAGTTCATGTGAACGCCGATATCGCTCCAAAGTAGATCATTCAGCAGTCAGCGCGGAGGTGCCGACGACAACGGTGCTCCGCCGACCGAGATCGCTCCGGCAGGACGATCGGGCGCGCGTCTGCGAGGTGCCGTCGGTGCCCGCCGTGGCGGGGCCGGCGCAACCGACGCCGCGGCTGCCGGATGAGCTGCGGGGGCCGGAGCGGCACCGGTCGCCGCCCTGCCCGGCGCCTGTTCGATCTTCGATGTCAGATTTGCCACCTGGCTCGTCAATTCCTGAACCTGATCGGACAGCCGCTTGATCTCGGCTTGCTGGGCATTCAGGAGATCCGTCGCAGACTGAATCGAACCACTCGTCTGCTGCTGAAAGGCGGCAAATTCGGCCGTGCTGACGGACGGCTCGGATGCACTCGCGAGCGCTTCGGTACTGCTGCCGGCAGCAGGTGTGGCCGTGTCCGTGCCATGCAATAGATCGGTGACAGCGTCGGGATTCAGCCAAACGAAGCCGCCGACCGCACCGACGATCAGCAAGAGCGCCAGAACTCCGACCAGCCCGAACGACCTGCGCTTGCGCAACGTCACCGGCGGCGGCCCGACATTGATCTCATTTCCGTATGAATCGGCCACGGAATTTCCTTAACTTTACTTTGCAACTCTGCAGCCTGAAGAACGAGCGACCTGCATTCCAACTGTGCTTGCAGGCACAAATCCCCCAGCCGTGAACCGCGTCGCCGACGCGTCGGACGGGCATTCAACCATCGCCCGATTTACGACAAGCTTGCGCCACCCCGACGCCGCGCGGTCCGCATCATCATGCCATGCTTCGGCAGCCTTGGATGTTGCAACCGGGCATCACCGCACAACCGAATGCGACAGGCCGCGCGAATATCTTTGACTGTGCGGCATCGTATGACGTTTGGTCGGTGTCGGGGGAAAGGACCACCGGCCATGATCGAAACCGTCACTGCTTTTTTCGGCGTACTCAGCGCAAGCATCCTCGTCGCTCATGCCTATGACGGTTTCCGCACTCGGCTCTAAGACACCCGTTTCAACAGTTATCCGGCCGACAGTTATCGGCCAATACTTACCCGGCCAATATTTACCCGGCCAAAGCCATCGTGCGGCGGGACGCGACCGGGTGGGCTTCGACGGTGATTTCCCAGCGCAACGGCCAGCAGGTCAGATCCGGACGAATGGCATGGACATAGCCGCTCACCAGAGCGACATCCGTGGCCTCGTTGAAGCGCTCGTCGATCATTTCCCCGTAAAGATGCGCCATGCGGCATCGCCGCATCTGAGCATAAGACAACGTCTCGTGTGTGGCCAATCCGGCCTCCCCGCAATCCAACCGCGCCGCTGAACGAGCCTCGGTGAGTCGAGGTTAATAAATCCGAAACAATCCGGATGTCTCGCGTCAACGGAGACCGCCGCCGGCCTCGTCCCGGCATGCCCGCGCGGATGTGGACCTTGTCGCGACAAGCCTGTTAGATAATCCGGTGCCGCGAAAGACGCAGGCGCACCGCGAATTAACGTCTCAAGGGGTGGAAATGGCGACCAACAAGAAGAAACTGCTCATCACCGAGTCTCTCTCGCAACTCGGCCGTGACCTGTTCGCTGCACGCGACGACATCGAAATTGTCGAATTCAACAATCTGATATCCGCACCCGACTTCCTGAAGCTCATCGAAGCCAACGCCCCGGTGCACGGCGCGGCTCTCGGCGCCACGCGGTTCGGCGAGGCGGAGCTCGGCGCCTGCAAGGACATGCAGGTCGTGGCACGGATCGGCGTCGGCTACGATGCGGTGGACGTACCGGCACTGAGCAAGCGCAAGGTGCCGCTGATGATCGCCGGCACGGCCAATTCCCCCTCCGTGGCCGAACAGGCTCTGTTCATGATGCTGACGCTGGCGAAGCGCGCGGCCGAACTCCACGCCATGGTCAAGGACGGCAAATGGGCATCGCGCTTCAAATCGCTGCCGTTCGACCTGTTCGGCAAGACGGTGCTGGTGGTCGGCTTCGGCCGCATCGGCACCCGCACCGCCAAACGCTGCCAGGCGATGGAAATGGACGTGCTGGTCTATGACCCCTACGTCTCCGCCGATGCCATCAAGGCCGCAGGCTATGAGCCGGCCGGCGATCTCGATGCCGCGATTGCGCGGGCCGACTTCGTCACCCTGCACTGCCCGAAAACGCCGGAAACCACCGGGCTGTTCGACGCCGCCCGCATCGCGAAGATGAAGCCGACCGCCTATCTCATCAACACCGCCCGCGGCGGCATCGTGGTCGAATCCGCGCTGTACGACGCCCTGACATCCGGCCGGCTCGCCGGCGCCGGACTCGACGTGTTCGAAGCCGAACCGCCGCCGCTCGGCCATGCGCTGTTCGACCTGCCCAACGTCATCATCGCTCCGCATGTCGCCGGCGTCACCCGCGAAGCGCTCGACCGCATGGGCCTGCAGACGGCGCGCAACATATTGAGCGCGCTCGATGGCGAACCGATCCGCGCCAATGTCGTTAACGCGGACGTACTGGACTGACATCCCGCGGCGGACGGCCGTGACAAATGACCGCCCGCCGCGCCCCAAAAGGGCCACAGGCGTTGTGACACTGTCACAACGGCCGGATCGTTTCCGGCCTTAACACCCTGATTTACCTTTTGGATTTACCGGGAGCCGCGCCTTGACCCAGAACGATCCGACCGACCGCGCCCTCGTCGCGATCACCGGCATCCTCCACAGCAAGAAATCCTCGCAAGCTGTCGCGGAACCGGCCGCAGGCGATGAGACTGTCACGGTGGCGGCCGAGCGGGTGACCGTCACCGTCGAACAGGAATCTTTCATCGCAGCGACGGACGCACCAACAACGGTGCCGGACCCGAACGTCAAACCCGCCGAGATCGATGGCTATACCCGTCTCGGTCCGGGTCCGCTCGACGCCATTCGTTTCCGCTGGACCGCGCGCCGCGCCGAGGACGGCCGGTATTTCGTGGATGAAACCATCGGTATGAATTCCCGCCCGATGTCGTCCGGGCCGATGCCGCGCGATCAAGTGATCGCATTCATCGATGCCCGCGAAAGCGCAGCGCGCGAGCGCTTCCAGACGCTGAAGCGCCAGATGACGCTCAGCCGACAGGCCCCGGATACGGAAATCGCCGGCGAAGGTTGAGATTATCCGTCTTTTCGAGCCGGGACGCGAATGATCCAGCAAAGGTGTGAGCAAGTCTGGTGTTGGTACGTTGATGTCCCGGGCGCGAAGCGCCGCTTCGCTGAACCGGGACCGTAGCGGGCACCGGCGTTTGGTACGGTCCCGGCTCTGCGGAGCAGCGTTACACGCTGCACCGCGTCCGGGACACGGTTCAATCAGTTCCGATCATGCACGTCTAACCGACGGGCTTGCCGTATTGCTCGTCGGTCACTTTCTCCATCCAGTCGGCGGTATTGCCGTCGAGCGCTTCCTGCATGGCGATGTGGGTCATGCCGGTGGTCGGAGATGCGCCGTGCCAGTGTTTCTCGCCGGGCGGAATCCAGACCGTGTCGCCCGGCCTGATCTCGACGATCGGCTGGCCTTCGGTTTGATAACGGCCGACGCCGGCGATCACGTACAGCGTCTGGCCGAGCGGATGCGTATGCCATGCGGTGCGCGCGCCGGGCTCGAAGCTCACGCGGACCGTGACCAGCCGCGCCGGCGCCTCGGCAACGACCACCGGATCCTGCCAGACCGCCCCTGTGAAATACGCATCCGGCGCCCGTTTGGACGGACGCGACCCTGCTGGGAAAAGCTTCATGATCCGGTCTCGCTTTCGTTCCGTTACGTCTTCGACGCGGCGTAGCGTGCCTTGGTCTCGGCATTCATCGGATACAGCCCGGGCAGCGCGGCGCCGTTGTTCACCTCGTTGACGATCCAGGCTTCCATCCGCTCCTGCTCCTCGCCTTCGGCCAGCACGTGATCGAGGAACGCCTTGGGAATGACGACGGCGCCGTCCTGATCGACGACGATGATGTCATCCGGGAAGACGGCAACGCCGCCGCAGCCGATCGGTTCGCCCCAGCCGACGAAGGTCAGGCCGGTGACCGAGGCCGGCGCGGCAAAGCCATCGCACCACACCGGAAGATTGGTGCCGAGCACCCCCTCGATGTCGCGCACGACGCCGTCGGTCACCAGCGCCGCAACGCCGCGCTTCTGCATGCGGGCGCAGAGAATATCGCCGAAGATGCCCGCGTCGGTGATCCCCATGGCGTCGACCACGGCGATGCAGCCCTCCGGCATCGCCTCGATGGCGGTGCGGGTGGAGATCGGCGACGACCAGGATTCCGGCGTCGCAAGGTCTTCGCGAGCCGGCACGAAGCGGAGCGTGAATGCCGGGCCGACGAGGCGCGGCATGCCCGGACGCAACGGCCTGGCGCCCCGCATCCAGACATTGCGCAGTCCTTTCTTCAGCAGCACCGTGGTGATGGTCGCGGTGGAGATCTTGGACAGTGAAGCAACGACTTCAGGAGACAGGGACATGCACGCAGCTTTCCGGTCAGAGGGGATCAGGCCGCGCATCTTGCGGTGGAATGCCACGGCGTCAAGGTCTATAGTTCGCCCGTACGTGACAGACGCGAGACGCCATGGTTGCAGTTCTCCCCCCGCCCCGCCTCCTGCCGTCCGGCGACGCAGCCATCACCGTCGAGTTCAGCCGCACCATCGACGACAACGCCAATCGCCGCGTGCTGGCGCTCGATGAACTCGTCGCATCCGAGGCACTGCCGGCCGTCACCGAGACGGTGCCGACCTATCGCTCGCTGCTGGTGCATTACGATCCGTTGCGGATCGATTTCGACGCGCTCGGCGCCAAGCTGATGGAACTCGCGCTCAAGCCGCTGCCGGAAGCAAAAGCTGCGCGGCGCTGGCGCATTCCCGTCGCCTATGGCGGCGAAAACGGCATCGATCTGGAAGACGTCGCCAAGGCGTTGAACATTACGCCGGACGAGGTCGTCACCCGCCATGTCGCCGGCGACTACAAGGTTGCCATGATCGGCTTTACGCCGGGCTGGTCCTATCTCAGCGGCCTGCCGGACGGGATGCAGATGTCGCGCCGGCAGAATCCGCGCTTGCTGACACCGATGGGGACGATTTCCATCGGCGGCATCCAGACCGGCATCCAGTGCATCGCCGGCCCGAGCGGCTGGCATCTGCTGGGGCGCACCGCCGTACGCACCTATCAGCTCGGACGCGATCCGACGTTCCTGCTCAGACCCGGCGATGCCGTCACCTTCACGGCCGTCGATGAGCAGACATTCAAGGAACAGGACCGCGCCGCCGAGGCCGGTGAATTCGTCGCCGAATTGGTGACATCATGAGCAAGCTGATCGTCGCTTCCGTGAGCCCCGGCACGTCCGTGCAGGACATCGGCCGTTTCGGTGCGCAACGCTTCGGCCTCGTGCCGTCGGGTGCCGTCGATCGTCTTGCGATGGCGACGGCCAACGCGCTGCTCGGAAATCCGCTGTTCGCGGCCACCATCGAACTCGGCCCGCTCAATTCCGTCTTCACCGCCAAGGGCGGCGCGGTGCGCATCGCACTGGCCGGCGCGCTGCGGCCGGTCGAAATGGCCGGAACGCCGGTCGCGGTGAACACGACGGTCACGCTCGCCGACGGCGAGAGCCTCAACATCGGCGTGGCCCGTACCGGCTCCTTCGGCTATCTCGCCATCGAAGGGGGCGTGCGTGGCACCCCGATGTTCGGCAGCCTCGCGGTCAATGCCCGCGCCGGCCTCGGCAGCCCCTATCCCCGCCCGCTTCAAGCGGGAGACGAATTGCTTGTACCAGCCGCCGGCGCGACGACCGAAAAACGCATCGACCTGCCCGCGCCGATCGAAGGCCAGATCCGTGTCGTGATGGGGCCGCAGGACGACGAATTCGCGCAGGAGTGCAAAGACCTGTTCCTCGGCAGCGAATGGAAGATTTCCGCCACCAGCGACCGCATGGGCTACCGACTCGAAGGACCGGCGATCAAGCATCTGCACGGCCATAACATCGTCTCCGACGGCACCGTGAACGGTTCGATCCAGGTGCCCGGCAACGGCCAGCCCATCGTGCTGATGCCGGATCGCGGCACGTCAGGCGGCTATCCGAAGATCGCGACGGTGATTTCCGCCGACCTCGGCCGTTTCGGCCAGATGCAGCCCGGCCTGCCGTTCCGCTTCAAGGCGATCACGATGGCTGAGGCGCAAACCGCCTATCGCGCTTACGCGGAACTGCTGCAAAGCCTGCCCGGCCGCGTCCACGATTCCAACATCCTGATGCTGGACATCAAGGCGCTGTTGCAGGCCAACGTCGCCGGCGTCGCCATCGATGCGACCGACGACGCCACGTGGCAGACGGCAGCGACCGACAACGGACAATGACGACGGGAGAGCCCATCATGACCATCGACCTGAATTGCGATCTCGGCGAAAGCTTCGGCATGTGGGAGATGGGCAACGACGCCGCGATGATCGAGTTGGCCACATCGGTCAACATCGCCTGCGGCTATCATGCCGGCGATGCCGACGTGATGCGGAAGACCGTGCAACTCGCCAAAGCCCGCAATGTCAGGATCGGCGCCCATCCCGGCTACCGCGACCTGCACGGTTTCGGCCGCCGCCCGATCGTCGGCCTCACCGCGCTCGAAATCGAAAACCTGATCGCCTACCAGATCGGCGCCCTGCAGGGCATCGCCGCCATGGAGGGCTACAAGGTCACCCATGTGAAGGCGCATGGTGCGATCTCCAATGTCGCCTGCGAAGACGACATGACCGCACGCGCCATCGCCGCCGGCATCAGGGCCGTGGATCGCAACCTGACTTTCGTGGTGCTGGCGAATTCGAAACTGGTCGCCGCCGGCGAAGCCGCCGGCCTGCCGCTCGCGCACGAAGTGTTCGCCGACCGCGCCTATGAGGACAACGGCAATCTGGTGTCGCGCAAGAAGGACGGCGCCGTGCTGCACGACCCGAAAATGATCGCCGACCGCGTGGTGAAGATGGCGCAGACCGGCGAAGTGATTTCCATCACCGGCAAGGTCATCGAGATGAAGATGGACACCGTCTGCATCCACGGCGACACCCATGGCGCCGTGGAAATCGGCCGTCAGGTGCGCGCCGGATTGCAAGCCGCCGGGATCGAAGTGAAGCCGTTCAGGACGGCGCTGTAACCTGCAACTGTAGGGCGGATGACGAGAAACGGCATCCGCCGCCGACAGCATGTGGCAAAGAAGGGTGGACGCCGCTTCGCGTCATCCACCCTACGGCTTTAAAGCCCCGCCGCTTTCTCGATGGCCGCGTTGAACGAGCGGTCCATGATCGCGTTGGCGTCGAGCTTCTGCTTGATCAGCCCGTTGCGCTCATAGAGGTCGATAGTTTTCTGCTCATCCGCCACGACACCGTCATCGATCGGCGCGATCCTGATCTTCGCGCGCTGCAGCCAGGCGAGCGGCACCTCGGTCGGGATGTGCATCAGCTTGCCCCATGTGTCGGCATAGCTTTGCTGATTGCTCAGCGCCCAGATGCGTGCCGCGGTCAGACGGCGCAGAAAGTCCTCAAGCTCCAGCCGCTTGGCCTTGATCGCGTCCGGCGTCGCCACCTGCAGGCTCAGGCCGGCTGACAGACCTTCGGCGGTCAGGATGCGCCGCGACTGAAACAACACTTCTTCCTGACTGACATACGGCTCCCATGTGGACCACGCATCCACCGACCCGCGCGTATAGGCGACCTTGGCATCGGACGGCGCGAGGAAGACGATCTGCACGTCGTTCGCCGTCCAGCCCTTCTTTTCCAGCGCCGCGAGAATAAGCTGATGGCCGATCGAACCGCGGCCGGTCGCGATCTTCTTGCCTTTCAGATCGTCAAAGCTTTTGATGGCGGACTCCTTCGGCACCATGATCGCAAGACCGTCCTGGGTCTGCTTGATCGCGGCGATCGCCTTCACCGGCACATTGGCCGCAGCCGCAAAGGTGAACGGCGCATCGCCGACGAGCCCGGTTTCGATCGCCCCGGCGCCGAGCGCTTCCAGCAGCGGCGCCGCAGCCGGAAACTCCTTCCACGCGATCTTGTAAGGCACATCCTTCAGGACGCCGGAGGCTTCCATCACGGCGCGGGCATTGCCCTTCTGATCGCCGACAATCAGCGTCGTCTCGGCCTGCGCCGAGGCGACGAACGCGGCGGCGATCAGGCCGGCGGCAAATGCAAGCCCCTTCATTCCGCGGCAACCTTCTTGTTCGCTTCACGCGCGGCGATCAGCGCGCGCGTGGTCGGGATCAGTTCGCGGCCGTAATCGATCGCGTCGATCAACGGGTCGAAACCGCGGATCAGGAAATGACTGACGCCGAGATCGTGGTAGTCGGCAAACACCTCCGCGACCTGCTCGGGCGTGCCGACCAGCGCCGTGGTGTTGCTGTTGGCGCCGGTGAGTTTCGCCATTTCGGTCCACAGTCGCTTGTCGATGCGGGTGCCCTGCTCCGCGAGCGCCAGCAGGCGTTTGGCGCCCGCCGTGGCGTGACCGTCGGCCGGTTTGCGATAGCCGGTCTTGTCCTGCAGCGCGGTGGCGCGGGCGAGAATGTCGTCGGCCTTGGCCCAGGCCTTCTCCTCGGTCTCGGCGATGATCGGACGCACCGACAGGCTGAAGCGTGGTGCCGGACGGCCGTATTTCGCCGCCGCCGCGCGCACCCGGCCGGTCACATCCCGGACCTGCGCATAAGATTCGCCCCACAATGCAAAGGTATCAGCGTGCTTGCCGGAGACGTCGATGGCCGCATCGGACGCACCGCCGACGAAGACATGGATCGGCACCGTCGGCTTCACCTGCGAGAAGCCGCCTTCGACCTGATAATACTTGCCGGCATAGTCGAACGGCTTTTCGCTCGTCCATTCCTGCTTGATGATGTCGAGCCATTCGCCGGTGCGAGCGTAGCGCTCGTCCTTGTCGTCCAGCGTATTGCCGTCCTGCCGCAGCTCCTTGGCGTTGCCGCCGGTGATGACATGCAGCGAAACGCGGCCGTGATGAAAGTTCTCGATGGTGGCGAGCTGGCGCGCCAGCACCGTCGGCGCGGTAAAGCCCGGACGCTGGGCGATCATCACCTTCAGTGTCCTGGTGACGCCGAGCGCATGCTGAGCGACCTGCAGGCCGTCCGGCGTGGTCGAATGGAAAGCCAGCAGCGCACGGTCGAAACCGGCGAGTTCGTGCGCCTTGGCGACGGTCTCGATATAGGCGGGATCGATCACCGGCCCCGAACGCACGCGGGTTTCGGATGCGTCATTGTTGGTGATGAAACCGATGAATTCGACGGACATGTCTTTCTCCAATTCCGAAGGGTGAATGTCAGATGCCGAGGGCCAGGCGCCCGGCGGCGATACGGGTGCTGTCGTCCTGCGGCGTGTGAACGCGCCCGCACAGGACATCGCGATAATGCCGCTCCAGCGGATTGGCGCGGGTGAGCCCGTGATTGCTGGTGAGCGACAGCGCGTCCTCGACCACGGCCACGGCGTTGTTGGTGACGGTGAGCTTGAGGATGTTGCCCTCGCTCGCCGTGAGCGCGCGACCTTCATCGATGTCGCGCGCAAAGCTGTCGATCAGCCGCGCATTGACGGCAAGTTTCGCCGCGATGCCGCCGACGATTTCCTGCACGCGCGGCAGCGTGGACAGCGGCGCGCCGAGGCTCGACGGCACGCGGGTCTTGAGAAAATCGACCAGCCAGTCGCGCGCGGCGCGCGCAACGCCGTCATAAACGGCGCCGACCAGCACGGCCTGAATGGTCGCCAGCGTGACATCGGGCGGTCCCCATGCGCTCGGCCGGCGGACATCGATCTCGTGATCGTGCGGGATCAGAACATCGTCGAACACGACATCATGGCTGCCGCTGGCGCGCAGGCCGAGATGGTCCCAGGTTTCGACGATCCGGATGCCTTCGGATTTGGCCGGCACCAGGAACTGGCCGACGCGCACATCCGGCTCGTCGGTTTTCGCCCACACCGTCATCCATGTGAGGATCGGTGCACCGGTGGAATAAATCTTGCGGCCCGAAATGCGCCAGCCTTCAGGCGTGCGCCGCGCGGTGGTCGCCGGCAGGCCGCCGCGGGCGGGCGAGCCGAGATCGGGCTCGACGCGCAACGCATTGATCAGGGCGACATCGCTGACGGCATCGCGCCCCACTTTCCCGGCGAGATGCGCCGGCCAGCCGCCGCCCTTCGCGATCACCAGATGATGGATGTAGTGCATCGCCAGCACGAGGCCGGTGGCGGCATCGGCCTTGCCGACAAGCCCGACCACGCGGGCCGCATCGCGGATGCTGCCGCCTCCGCCGCCGAGCGCTTTCGGCACCGGCAATGCCAGCAGCCCGGCATCGGCGAGTTCCTGAAAATTCTCGAACGGAAAAGCCGCCGTGCGGTCATGCAGCGGCGCGCGCTCGGCAAAGCCCGGCGCGAGCAGATTGACCCTGTCGATGATCCCCGGAATAGCGTCCATAGTCGAAAGCGGCCCGTGTGATATCCGGAGGCCGCGATACACAGCCTCACCCCGTGTCTGTCGTATGGACAAAATACCGTTTGACCGCTGTGACAAGCGGCTGCGGGAAATAACGACGCCCGCGTTGCATCAATCACGCGGGCAGACGAAAAATTCTCCTCACGCCCCCGGGCGGAGAAGATCATTCGGCCGCTTTTGAACGATGACCGCACCTTGCCGCATCAAGCCCCGGCCAGCCCGGAATCTGCACCCGCCGGCCCGCGATACGGCTCACTGCGACGATCCAAAATGCACCTCGCATAACCGGAGACCGGCAACCACCGGCTCGTTGACACGAACACATCGACTACTAAGCTACCGATCAAGTTGCAGCGACGAAATTTCGCGTAAACGGGACGGCATGCAGAGAGGGAATTTATGGGCAGGCATTTCTGCAGACGAGCGGTCCTCGTTCTGTGCAGCGCACTGGTGCTGGGCAATTTCGCAAGGGCCGAAACCTACCCCTCCCGCCCCGTCAAGATCATCGTTCCGTTCCCCGCCGGCGGGTCGAACGACATCATCGCCCGCATTCTGGCGCAGAAGATTCAGGAACGCACCGGGCAGACCTTCGTGATCGAAAACCGAGCCGGCGCCGGCGGCAATATCGGCGCCGATGCGGTCGCAACCTCGGCGGCCGACGGCTATACGCTGCTCCTGACCGCACCGCCCCCTCTGACGACGAATTTGGCGCTCTACAAGAAGCTTCCTTACGATCCCAAGGCGTTCACGCCGATTGCGCTGGTCGCAACCGTGCAGATGGTTTTGATGGTGCATCCCTCATTACCTGCGAAAAATGTCGGCGAGCTTGTCGCGCTCGCCAAGGCGAAACCGGGCACCATCAATTTCGGATCGTCCGGCAACGGTACGACCAACCATCTTGCCGCCGAACTTCTGAAAAGCATGACCGGCATCGACATCGTGCACGTTCCGTACAAGGGCGCTGCACCGGCCATGAATGATCTCGTTGCCGGTCACATCCCGATGATGTTCGACAATATGCCGGCGGTACTGCCGCAGGTGGAGGGCAAACATGTCAATGCCATCGCCGTCGCCGGCCTTGAGCGCAGTCCGTCGCTCCCGAACGTGCCCACCATTGCCGAGTCCGGCGTCCCCGGCTTCAATGCAATTTCATGGTTCGGCTTGGTCGCACCTCCCAAAACGCCCGCGCCGGTGGTTACGAAACTCGTTGGCGAATTAAACGAGATTTTGAAGATGCCGGATGTGAAAACACGTTTTGCGGAGCTTGGTGCAGAACCGGGCACGCTGACTGACGCGGCCTTCGGCCAATTCCTCGCGGAGGACACCGCCAAATGGACGAGCCTCATCATGAAAACCGGTGCGACGATCAACTGATCGGAAAATCGCGCTGCACGCCCTCGCTTCTCCAACCGGATCATCGACATTCATGGACCTGAAACTTGCTGGAAAGGTTGCCGTCGTCACGGGCGGCAGTCTTGGTATCGGCCGCGCCATTGCCGCTGAACTCGCCGCCGAAAATGCGAATGTCGTCATCGTCGCCCGAGATGCCGACCGCCTTGCCGCGGCGGCGCAGGACATCGGACAAAAGACCGGCGGCCGTGTGCTTGCCTGTGCAGGCGATATGACCCAGCCGGCCGCTATCGCGAAAGCCATGGCAACGGCACGCAACACCTTCGGCCGCATCGACATTCTCGTTAACAATGCCGGCGCATCTCCGATGGGCAAAATCGCCGATACCGCCGATTCAATCTGGGAAAAATCGCTGAATTTGAAGCTGCTCGGCTATGTCCGCTGCGCGCGCGAGGTGTTGCCTGACATGCGTGCTCGCCGCTGGGGGCGCATCATCAACGTCATCGGCCGCAGCGGACACCAGCCTCGCGCCTCCTATGTCGTCGGCGGCGCCGTCAACGCCGCGCTCCTGAATTTCACGCTGGCGCTTGCGGAAGACTGCGCGCGCGACAACGTGCTCGTCACCGGCGTCAATCCGGGGCCTGTTCAGACCCCGCGCTGGGATACGCTGGTGGCTCAGAGCGCCGATATCGCCGGACAGGATTCATCGGCAGCCAACGCGGCGGCGATCGCATCGGTCCCGCTCGGACGTGTCGGTCTACCGGACGAAATTTCCGGCTTGGTCGCATTTCTGTGCTCCGACCGGGCTTCCTTCATCACGGGAACCTGTATCAATATCGACGGCGGCGGGACGCGGTGCATCTGATGACGACGAACATTCAGAAAATAAAAGTGAGCGACGACTGCGAACTGGCGGTCCGCACCGACGACTACCTGCTCCCCTGGGACGTGAAGCCGCCCATCGTCATGCTGCACGGCCTTGCTGAAAGCGGCGAGGCGTTCCGCAGATGGGTGCCGTATTTCGCAACCCATCACCTCGTGGTGCGCCCGGACCTGCGCGGCTACGGCGCCTCCACGCCGATGTCGTCCGACTATATCTACCGCTTCGACACGCTCGGCGACGACATCATCCGCATGCTCGACGCGCTGAAGCTGGATCGCGTGTTCCTGATCGGCGGGAAGATCGGCGGCACGCTCGCCATGAGTCTCGCCGCCCGCTATCCGGCGCGCGTCATCGCACTCGCCGCTGTCGGCGCGCCGGCATCCCTGACATCCTTCGACGAACGCGCGCCGGCCTGGCGCAAGCAGATCCGGGACAGCGGCGTCGCGCCCTGGGTGCGCGACACGACCACGGGCCGCCTCGGCACATCGCTGCCCCCGGCGGCCCTCGATTGGTGGATCAGGCTGATGTCGGAGACGGCGCCGTCCACGCTCGAAGCCTTTCTCAAGATGGTGCCGACGGTGGACGTGACCGCCGATCTGCCGAACATCGCATGCCCCGCTCTGGTCATTACGACCACCGGGTCCGGGCTCGGCAGCGTCGAGTCCGTGAAAACCTGGCAGCAAACCATTCCCGGCTCGACGCTGGAGGTTCTGCCGGGCGACTCCTACCATGTGGCGGCAACCCATCCCGATGCCTGCGCGCAACTGGTCCGCCGCTTCTTCGATCGCGTCGGGCGGTGACGCTCGAACAGATCGCAGGTTCGCAGTAACCGTAGAGCCTGTGAATTTTTGATCATCGCACGACGTCGCAGGGCGGATGGGCGCAGCACATCCGCCGCAGCGCTTGCGGCAGACGACGGCGGCGGATGACATTCGTCATCCGCCCTACGGCATCGTGCTGAAATTGAAAGATTCACACACTCGTAGGGTGGGCCAAGCCATACAGAGGCACATAAAGCCTTGAATTTACGGGAAAACAGGGCTAGCTCCTGCCCCATCATTCAGGCAGATCGAACATGCAGCAGGCCGCCGCGCCGAAAATCTCGTTTGTGTCCTTGGGATGCCCCAAAGCATTGGTGGATTCCGAGCGCATCATCACGCGGCTGCGCGCCGAGGGCTATGAGCTTGCGCGCAAGCATGACGGCGCCGACGTCGTCATCGTCAACACCTGCGGCTTCCTCGACAGCGCCAAGCAGGAATCGCTCGGCGCCATCGGCGAGGCCATGGCCGCCAACGGCAAGGTGATCGTCACCGGCTGCATGGGCGCCGAGCCCGAGCAGATCGAGGCCGCCTATCCCAATGTGCTGTCGATCACCGGCCCGCAGCAATATGAGAGCGTGCTGGACGCCGTGCACCGCGCGCTGCCGCCGGTGCACAATCCGCATCTCGATCTGGTGCCGCCGCAGGGCATCAAGCTGACGCCGCGCCACTATGCCTATCTGAAGATTTCCGAAGGCTGCAACAACCGCTGCACCTTCTGCATCATCCCGAAGCTGCGCGGCGATCTGGTGTCGCGTTCCGCCAAGGACGTGCTGCTCGAAGCCGAGAAGCTGGTGAAGGCCGGCGTCAAGGAATTGCTGGTCGTCTCGCAGGACACCTCAGCCTACGGCGTCGACATCAAATATGCCGAGAGCGCATGGAAGGACCGCAGCGTCCGCGCCAAATTCTACGATCTCGCGAAGGAACTGGGCGACCTCGGCGCCTGGGTGCGCCTGCAATATGTCTATCCCTATCCGCATGTGGATGAGGTCATCGGCCTGATGACATCCGGCAGCAACGTGCTGCCCTATCTCGACATCCCGTTCCAGCATGCCGCGCCCAACGTGCTCAAGGCAATGAAGCGCCCGGCCGCGCAGGACAAAACGCTCGGACGCATCAAGGCATGGCGCGAGCAGTGCCCGGATCTCACCCTGCGCTCGACCTTCATTGTCGGCTTCCCCGGCGAAACCGAGGACGATTTCCAGTATCTGCTCGACTGGCTGGAGGAAGCGCAGATCGACCGCGTCGGCGCGTTCAAATACGAGCCGGTCGCCGGCGCGGTGTCGAACGGCATCGGACTGGATGTGCCGGACGAATTGAAGCAGCAGCGCTGGAACGCGCTGATGGAGCGGCAGCAGAAGATCTCCGCGCGCCGCCTCAAGCGCAAGGTCGGCACCCGGCAGCAGGTGATCATCGACGAGGTCGGGCCGACTGTCGCCAAGGGGCGCTCGAAGGCGGATGCGCCCGACATCGACGGCACGGTCTACGTGACCGCACGCCGGCCGCTCAAGGTCGGCGAGATCGTCACGGCGAAGATCGAACGCGCCGACAATTACGATCTGCACGGGACCGTGGCGGGGTTTTAACGGCGCTCCTGCTTCCTTCTCCCCTTGTGGGAGAAAGAAGAAAGTAGACTCACACCCGCAGGATCACGGCACCCGTCGTCTTGCGCGCTTCGAGATCGATATGCGCTTTCGCGGCGTCCTTCAGGGCATAGGCATGGTTGATCGGCACATGCAGCTTGTCGTCGATCACGGCCGAGAACAGCGTATCGGCGCCTTCCAGCAAGTCGGAGCGTTTTGCAACATAGTCGTTCAGCTTCGGACGGGTCGCGAACAGCGAGCCGTGATTGTTCAGTTCGGCGATGGCGAACGGCGGCACCGGCCCCGATGCGTTGCCGAACGACACCCACAATCCGCGCGGCTTCAGGCATGACAGCGAGCCGGGAAACGTCGTCTTGCCGACACCGTCATAGACCACATCGCAAAGTTCGCTCCGCGTGATCTGCTTCACGCGGTCGACGAAATTTTCCTCGTTGTAATAGATGACGTGATCGCAGCCGTTGGCGAGCGCCAGTTCGCCCTTCTCCTTCGAGCCGACGGTCCCGATCACATGCGCACCCATCGCCTTGGCCCACTGGCTGGCCAAGAGGCCGATGCCGCCGGCGGCGGCGTGGATCAGCACACGGTGATGCGGCTCGACCTTGAAGGTCTTGTGCAGGAGATACCACACCGTGAGCCCCTTGAGCATCAGCACGGCGCCCTGCTCGTAGGTGATGAGATCCGGCAGCTTGACCAGGCGATCGGCGGCGAAGATGCGTTCGGTCGCGTAGCTGCCGAGATTCGAATAATAGGCGACGCGATCGCCGCAATGAAATCCGGTAACGCCGGGGCCGACCTCGATCACCTCGCCCGATGCTTCATTGCCGGCGATGAAGGGCAATTGCGGCGCCTTGTAGAGACCGGTGCGGAAATAGGTGTCGATGAAATTGACGCCGATGGCATGCTGGCGGATGCGCACTTCGCCGGCGCCCGGCGACGGCACCTCGACGTCTTCATATGTGAGAACCTCGGGTCCACCGGTCTTGTGGACTCGCACCGCCTTGGTCATGTCTCGCCTCCCTGAATGACTTTGGGAACAGGCGATACCAATGACCGAATGATGTCAACCGCTCGATCATCGCGCGGATGGCTTCACGAGACGGATGACCGCATCACCGCAGACGATGTAGAGAGCGATGGCGCACAGCGTGATCGTCACGGGCAAGGCAACAGCGAAATCCCGCAGCAGTGTGATGACGGCCAGCACCGCCCACACGGCCATCAGCGCGAGATTGAGATTGCGCAGGCGCCTGACCCGAACCGGATGCAGCACATGCAGCGGCACGAATGTCAGCACAATCAGCGCGAAGATCGACAGGCTTGCCGGCACCGGCGGCGGCCGCAGCAGAAACAGGTAGAATGCCGCGCCGTTCCACAGCGCCGGAAAGCCGCGAAAATGGTTGTCGTCGGTCTTCATCCGCCGGTCGGCAAAGTACAATGCACTGGTGACGACGACACCGGCGCCGAGCGGGACCGCGGTCCACGGCACAAGCAGGCCCGACGCCGCGATCGCATAGGCCGGCACGAAAACGTAAGTGAGAAAATCGACCACGAAATCGAGCGCGTCGCCCGACCAGTTCGGCAGGACGCGCCCGACATCGAGACGGCGGGCCATCGGGCCGTCGACCGCATCGATCACGAGCGCGAGGCCCAGCCAGCCGAACATCGCGGCCCACTCCCCGCGCACGGCGCTCATCATGGCGATCAGGGCCACGCCGGCGCCCAGCGCCGTAAAGACATGGATCGAAAACGCCGCCATGCGCGCGGGACGCGGAGATGGCGAAAGATTGTCGGGGCTGGAAGCGGTCATGGACGTTGAACAGCTAGCAGGAATCGCCCCGCTTTGCACGACGGCGCATGCGATGTTCGGCCGCCGGGGATCGATGGAACGATTTTGCAGCGCGTCATGACTTGAAAATGCCGGCTCGAACACCGATGGTCCGGCCATGATTGCGCCTTCGGTTCCCACTCCCCCGTATGATGTCGCCATTGTCGGCGGCGGCCCCGCCGGCCTCGCCGCCGCGCTCGCCGTGGCCGAGACCGGCGCGCGCACCGCGCTTGTCGCCCGCCGCCTCCCCTATGCCGACAACCGCACCACCGCCCTGCTTGGCGGATCGGTGGACTTTCTCGAAACGCTCGGCGTCTGGCAGCGTTGCGCCGACAAGGCGGCGGCGCTGATGACCATGCGCCTTGTGGACGACACCGGCCGATTGATCCGGGCACCGGAAGTGAAATTCGTCTGCCACGAGATCGGGCTCGACACCTTCGGCTTCAACATCGAAAATCGCGAATTGATGGTCGCGTTCGAAGCGCGGGCGTCCGAACTGCCCAACCTGATCCGGATCGACGACGACGCCGAAACGGTCGCTCCCGAGGACGCGCAGGTCACGATCCGCACGGCCGGAGGCACGACCCTGAGCGCGCGCCTGGTCGTCGGCGCCGACGGCCGGCAGTCGCTCTGCCGCGATGCGGCAGGTATCGCGGTCAAGCGGCATCCGCTTGGCCAGACAGCGCTGACCTTCAATATTGCGCACAGCCGGCCGCACCGGAACATGTCGACCGAATTCCACACGCCGAACGGTCCATGTGTGTTCGTGCCCCTCCCCGGCAACCGGTCCAGCATCGTCTGGGTCAATACACCGAAGAATGCCGAAGCGCTGATGGCGCTGGACGATGCCGCACTGTCGGCGGCCATCGAAAAGCAGTCGCATCACATCCTCGGCCGGATCGACGTCGCGCCGGGCCGCCACGCGTTTCCGCTCGGAATCGAAGAACCGCGCGAACTCGCCGGAAACCGCATCGTGCTGGTCGGCGAAGCCGCGCATGTGGTGCCGCCGATCGGCGCGCAGGGCCTTAATCTCGGCCTCCGCGATGCCGCCGATCTGGCCGAAACGGTGCGTGACGCCGGGATCGCCGGTCAGGACATCGGCGCGCCCGATGTGATCGCCCGTTTCGCCCGCATGCGCCGCAGCGATATCCGCTCGCGCACCTTCGCCATCGATCTCGCCAACCGCTCGCTGCTCAGCGATCTGCTGCCCGTTCAGGCGGTGCGCGCCGCCGGGATGCACGCGATGAGCGCGGTCGGCCCGCTCCGTCGCCTCGCCATGCGTGAGGGCCTGTCGCCGTCATGGCGCCGGGGCGTAGCTTAAGGAAACGCGATCTGCCCTGACTTCAGGAAATACATCACCGACGTCAGGGTCAGCACCGACACGAAAGTCCCGAGCAGCACGGCGACCGAAGCCGGTTCGATCCAGCTGTCATACTGCCGCGCGATGACGAACACGTTGAGCGCCGGCGGCAGCGAGGCCAGCAGCACCGCCGTCGCCGCCCAGAGCGGGGGAAACGGTCCCAGCGCCAGCATCAGGACGGACACGATCAGGGGATGGATCAGCAGCTTGATGCCGATCAGCCCCGGAATCTCCCACGGCACGCGGCCGAGCGGCCGCAGGGCAACCGTGACGCCCAGCGCAAACAAAGCGACCGGCGCGGCTGAATTCTGCAGGAACACCAGCATGCCGTCCACCGCCACCGGCATTGGGACGTGAAACGCCGCGGCCCCTGTGCCGAGATAGGCCGCAACGATCAGCGGATGCAACAGGATATGCTTGATGACGATCCCGATGGTCGGCAGCAGCGGCCGCTTCACCGGCGCGGTCAGCGCCATCATCAGCGGCGCGATCGAAAACAGGAAAATGCTGTCGAAGCAGAAGACCAGTGCCGTCGGCACCGCCGCCTTCGGCCCGAGCACCGCCAGCGCCAGGCCCGGCCCCATATAGCCGATATTGCCGTAGCCGCCGGCAAGGCCCGCCATCCCTGCCTCGCGCATGCTCAACCGGCCGAGCAGCTTGCCGACGAACACGGAAAGGAAGAACGCCGTCGCGGTCGCCACCGTGGTGCCGATCACGAACGGCAGATTGTTCAATTCCTCGAACGGCGTCTTCGCCATGATGCGGAAGAACAATGCCGGCAGCGATACATAGAGAAGGAAGAAGTTCATCCAGGTCAGGCCCGTTTCGGGCAGATCCTTCACTTTGCCGCAGGCGAAGCCGATGAAGATCAGACCGAAATACGGCAGCGCGAGATTGAGAACGTCCATCATTTGGGGAGCGTTTGCCTTTGTTGATCGCCCCTCCTGGTGGTGGGACACGCAGTGTTCTGCACTTTTGAGCCGAAGTTCTGTAGACCGGCGCCCGCACGTGAGCGATGCGTTGCTGCGGTCGCTAACGGCGCTGCACTTCACGACCGAGGCGATGAGCGGACCTCATCTCCGTTCGTCCGCTGCTGTTCGAGGCGCGCAATGAACACACCGGCCGTTTTGGTGATGTGCAATCGCGCCAGTTCTTCCGCCTTGAGACTGTCGCCGCGAATGACGGCATCGAGTATTTCCTCGTGCTGATCCCAGATCCGCCGGGGCGTCTCGTCGCGTCTGAGCACCTCCCCCATCAGCCGCCTAAGATGAATCCAGTACGGCTGCGTGGCCTCGTGGATCAGCCTGTTGCCCGATATCCGGTACAGGAACGTGTGAAAGTTGACGTCGGCATTGATGAGATCGGGCACGGAATAGTTGCGCTCCGCAGTCCGGCCTTCCTTGATCAGTTCGGGGCCGTGCCGCGCGGCTTCCCCGGCGCCGCGTGCAGCAGCGAGACTGCAGGCGAGCCCTTCATTCGCGGCGCGGATTTCGTAGAGATCGCGCACGAATGCGATGTCCAGCGGCGCCACTTCAAGGCCGCGTCCCCGTGCGTCGCGCACGAAGCCATGATTGCGCAACAACAGGAGCGCTTGCTGAACCGGCTGGCGCGAGACTCCGAGATCGCGCGCGAGGTCATCCTGAATCAGCCGCGTCCGCTCGGGCAGCCGCCCGGTGGCGATCTCGGACAGGATTTCCTGATAAACTTGCTCCGCCATGCTCGGCGGCGCTGCTAACGGCCGCACCGGCTTATCCTATTCATCTTCATCAATGTCTTGTCGGCGCCCGGCCATCCACAAGCCCCCCGCCATGCGAAACATACTTCCAGATTGTATGTATTCTGAATTCAGAGTACTGTCACAGAAAATAGAAATATGGGCGCTGATTTGGAGGCTCTGTGCGAGTTTCCGCGATCGCCAGGTCCGGAGGGACAACAGCATGCCACGCCTGACAGCGCGAAGCGACTGTTATGCTGCGGGTATTTCTCCCGAGCCTGCCCCGGCTCGGTACTCTCCATTCGATGTTTCGACGCCCCGCCGCGGCATTCGGCATGTGTCACGGTACTTTCTATCGGTCTGTCGGCACGGCGGAATCGGGCTTGCGGCCCTGACTTTCGCATCGCTTGCCTGCGCGGGCGGCGGCGCACGCGCGGACAGTCCGCTCACCGTCACGGACGCCTGGGTCGCTCCCGTGAATGAGGTCGGCCGCGATCTGCCGCTTCTCGCCACACTCAAAAACGACGGCAGTCAGGCCGACGCGCTGATGCGCATTCGCTGCCCGGTCGTCAACTTCACCGAGAAGCACACGGTCGATCGCGGTGAAGGCGCCCCGGCGATGCGCGCCATCCCCTCCATTCCCGTTGCGGCAGGCAGCACGGTCGTCCTGAAGCCCACCGAATATCACGTCATGCTTTTGCAGACTCGCCAGCCGATCAAGGCCGGCGATCGGTTCAAATGCACTCTCGTGTTTCAGAAAGCGGGAGCCATAGAAGCGGAGGTGGAAGCACGCTGAATCCGTCAATGACGAGGTCGCTGTGAACTAACAAGACAACAAAGATATTTCGAGGAGGAAAGTCCATGTACGATCAGACTAGGCTCGCGATAAAATCTCTCTTGCTTGCAACGACGACTGCGATGTCATGCTGGGCTGCCGTGCCCGCACAGGCTGCCGACCAGACCACACAGGACCGCTTGCTGAATTCCGAAAAGGAAGCGGGCAACTGGCTGCACCATCACAAGAACTATTCGGCGACCCGGTTCTCCGCGTTGAAGGATATCAACAAGGATAACGTGAAGAATCTGAAGGTCGCCTGGACGGTGCATCTCGGTGGTGTCGAGGGCGGCGGCATCTGGACCCATGGCGGATTGGAAGCCACGCCCATCGTCGAAAACGGCATGATGTATGTGACCGACGGATGGGGCTCGGTCTACAAGATCGATGCCCATGGCGGCAAAGGCACGCTGGTCTGGAAGATGGACCCGAAGACGGACCATGACTGGGCCGGCGCCGTCGCCTGCTGCGGCGTCGACAATCGCGGCGTGGCCCTGTGGGGCGACAATGTGATCTCCCATACGCTGGACGGTCGCCTGATTGCGACCAACAAGGAAACCGGTCAGGTCGTGTGGCAGAAACAGGTCGCCGACCCCGACAAGGGCGAGGTCATCACGGGCGCCCCGCTGATCGTCAAGGACATGGCGATCACCGGCGTCGCCGGCGCGGAATACGGCATCCGGGGCTGGATTGCCGCAACCGATCTCAAGACCGAAAAAGAGCTGTGGCGAACCTTCACCATCCCGGCCAAGGGCGAGCCGGGAAGCGAAACGTGGAAGGACGACAAGAACGCCGCGGCTTCGGGCGGCGGCTCCACCTGGGTCACGGGCAGCTACGATCCGGGCAGCGATACCATTTTCTGGGGCGTCGGAAATCCGGGGCCGGATTGGGACAATCAATATCGCCCCGGCGATAATCTCTATACCGACAGCACGTTGGCGCTCGATGCATCGACGGGCAAAATCAAGTGGCACTACCAGCACACGCCGAACGATCCGTACGACTACGACAGCGTCGCGGAAAATGTGCTCGTCGATGTGCCTCAGGCCAATGGAGGCGTCACCAAACTTGCCCTCGAAGCGGATCGCAACGGTTTCGCCTATGCGATCGATCGCGGGACCGGCAAGTTCCTGTGGGGATTGCCCTTCGTCAAGAAAGTCACCTGGACCAAGGGTCTCAATCCCGAAACCGGCAAGCCGCTCGAATACGATGCGAAGAACCCGGTGCAGCACTACAATGCGTCGGTGACGCCGAGCCGCGAAAACAAAGTCGCGGATATCTGCCCGGGCAATATGGGCGGAAAGAACTGGCCGCCGACCGCATATAATCCGGACCTGAAGCTCTGGTACATTCCGGTCATCGAGAGCTGCAACAGGATCACCGTCGAAGAAGCCGTGGCCGAAAAACTGAAGCCGCGTGAATTCTGGACCGGCGGCGGGCCGAGCCAACCGGTCAAGATCACCGGCAGCGTGACGGCGATCGATGTGACCACCGGCAAGATCGCCGGAAAACTCGAAACGCCGTTCCCGAATCTCGGCGGCATGCTCGCGACGCCCGACCTCGTATTCACGGGACAGCCATCGGGTGAAGTCGTCGCGCTCGATGCGAAGACGTTGCAGAAGCTGTGGGAGTTCAACACCGGCGGCGGCGTCAATGCACCGCCCATGACCTTCACGGTCGACGGCAAGCAATATGTCGCCATTCTGGTCGGCCTCGGCGGAGCCTGGGACAAGTGGTTCATCGACTCCACGCCCGAGCTCAAGAAGATCCAGACGGGCTCGATGCTGTACGTCTTTGCACTGTAGCAATCCGGGAAGCGGAGGCACGTGGTGTCTCCGCTTCTTTTTCAGAATGTTCCGAGAGTCTCGCACATGAACTTTCGTACGCTTCCAGTAGTCCTCGCTCTCGTCCTCTCCTCGGTCGGATCGGCATTCGCTCAATCGCCGGCGCCGGCCGATCCCACCGATGCCGGCAAGGCGGTGTTCAAGCGCGCCAACTGCTTCGGTTGCCACAAATGGCACGGCAACGGCGGCGGCGGTTACGGCGGCGACGCCCTCTCGCTCCGAAAAACAGAACTCACCCGCGAGCAATTGATCGAGACGGTGACATGCGGCCGCCCCGGCACCGGCATGCCGTATTTTGTACGCGGCTCCTACGACACGTCGAAATGCTACGACATGAATCGCAGCGATGTCGGCGACCGGATGCCGCCAGAAGGCGGCACGTTCCTGCGGCCGAACGATATCGCGGCGGTGGCTGACTACGTGCTCGCGAAAATCAAAGGTAAGGGCGAGCCGACCTATGACGAATGCGTCGCCTTCTTCGGCAGCACCTCGCGCGTCTGCGACATCTACAAAGGCAATGCCGCCACGGCGGCGAAACCCGATTCAAAGAACGAGGCTGCCAAATGAAGCGGATATGGTGCGCGATCGCTTTCACGACACTTGTTCTTTTCCAGATGCATGGCGTGTCGGCGCAGGCCGTGCCCGCATATGATCTGCGCGACATCACCGTCGGCATGCGTGTGAGCGACCTGCCCGACGCGGGCTATGTCAATATCGCCTGTGCCGCCGATCCGAAACGAAGCCTGGGCGGCTGGTCCGGCTGGCGCGACTGCCCGGAAGACGGTGATAAAAAGCGCCTGGTCCGCTTCGATTTCGATCCCTTCAGCAGCCGCGAGGGCACAGTGGTTGCCGGGCATCCGGTCGTGCTGACGGTGCTCATCGACGATCAGGCCGTCATCACCGGTCTCGACATTGTGACGGACCCGAAAGCGCGGCTCTACATCCGCAAGAAGGCATTCCTGTTCGGCGTCCAGGTGAAGTCCCGTTACGGCACCGACGGCTGGAGTTGCGATGAACTGCAGCCGAAGTCCGATGAGCAGCCGGTCGGCGGCGTGTTTCTGCGCGAGGTGTGCAGGAAGCTTCTTCCCGGCCGGACCCTGACGGTGTCGCGGGATCTGTTCCGGCGGCCGGATCAGGACGCGAAATCTTTCGTCGATCAAACCCGGGTCAGCATCAGGAAGACGGACGGATAAAATCCCGGTACCCGGATATCGCGTCGCAAAACCGTCGCTTTGCCTCTAGCATCGGCCACAATCCTGGTCTATTCGACCAGCCATGATCACAGCGCGCACCGCCAAATTTCAGATCGGGCAGATTGTCCGTCACCGGGTCTATTCGTTCCGGGGCGTCGTGTTCGATATCGATCCGGTGTTCAGCAATACCGAGGAATGGTGGCAGTCCATCCCGGAGGAAGTCCGGCCGCACAAGGATCAGCCGTTCTATCACCTGCTCGCGGAAAATTCGGACTCCGAATATATCGCCTATGTCTCCGAGCAGAATCTGCTGCCGGACGATTCCGGCGAACCGATCCGGCATTCCCAGGTCACCGAGATTTTCGTGCGCGACAAAAGCGGCGGCTATCGCCAGCGCAACCAGTCGCTGAACTGACTTCCATCAATTGTCTTGTCCCTCATGGTGAGGAGGCGCGACTTGTCCGCCGTAGCTCGGAGAGCGAAGGCGGTAGCGCCGTCCCGAACCATGGGTAGCAGGAACTCACGGCTTGCTGTTCAACAAAAAAGGCGCCCTATTCCCTGGGCGCCTTTTCGTATTCTTCAACGAACCTTTTACTTCGCGGCCGGGTTGGCCGGAGCGGCCGGTGCCGCGCCGCCTTGCGACTGCGCTTCAAGCTTCTTGCGGGCATCCTCGGCGCGCTTCTGCAGTTCTTCCTGCAGCTTCTTCTGGGTTTCCTCGAATACCTTCGGATCGGTCGGCGGACCGTCATAAGCCTTGGCGAATTCGGCCAGCGGCAGCGGCAGCGTCAGCGGCGCGCCGTTGGAGTTGATCGCCTGCACGATCAGGTTCTGGCCCTTCTTCAGGTTGGCCAGCAGTTCCGGGGTCACTTCGTAATCCGACATGCAACCGTTCTGGAAGCAGATCACATAGGGGCTCTGCATTGGTGCATTGCTGTCGACGATGATGCGGGTTCCGTGCACCAGCTGCATGCCGAGCGGCAGCGTCACACGCAGAATCTTCTTCGGCTCGCCTTCCGGCTCGATGATCACGGCTGCGATGACCGGCTGGCCCGATTCGATGCGGCCATCCTTGCCCGTGAAGCAGACCTGCTTCGCATTGGCGTCCTGGCCCTTGAGGCAGAACTTGGTCCACGGCGCATAGATCAACTGAACCTGCTGCTGCTCGCCCTGCGGCTGCTGCGGCGCCCCCTGCTGCGGCTGGGCGGCCGGAGCAGCCGGCGCGGCAGCCTTCGGAGCGGCTTTCGGCGCCGCCTTGGGGGCAGCTTTCGGAGCGGGTGCCTGGGCCGAAGCGCCCGAAGCAATCACGCCCGCTGTCAGAGCCGTCGCCGCCAGAAGCGCGAAGCCCCGCCCGCGCGGCAACACCGACGCAGCCAAGAGACGGAAATTCATTGCAGAAAACCCTTTCTGAACGGAAGCGCTCATATCCCGGAGGCGGCGCTCGACAGTCACTCGTTGGCGGCTGTCTCGCTGCCGATTACGGCCGTTACGTGACAGGCCCCGCCGCCCTCGTCAATTGCCCGCTCTCAATACAGCGGCACGCGAAAAGATCAATGGCGCCAGCGCTATTTGATGCATGGCACGTCTCCGCGATACACAGCCGTGATAGGTTTGCCCGGTGAGTTGGACCGAATCACATCGCTCAAATCCAGCCCGGTTGCGGCGGCCTTGCAGCCTGCTTGCAGCGGTCATCGCGCTCATCGTGATCGCCGATCGCGCGGTCGCCGATTCCGGGTCAATACCCGGACCGCGGCATGCCATCGCCATGCATGGCCGGCCGGCCCTGCCCTCCGATTTTCAGCACATGCCCTATGCCAATCCCGACGCGCCCAAAGGCGGACGGATGGTCTGGGGCGTCCTCGGCACGTTCGACAGCCTCAATCCGCTGATCGTCCGCGGCATTCCCGTGGAGCAGATGCGCAACTACGTGCTGGAGAGCCTGCTCACGCGCGGCCAGAACGAGCCCTTTACACTCTACGGCCTGCTCGCCGACAGCATCGAAACCGATGACGACCGGACCTACGTCATCTTCCACGTCAATCCGAAAGCGCGTTTCTCGGACGGCAGGCCGGTGACCGCGGAGGACGTGCTGTTCTCCTGGCAACTTCTGAAGGAGCATGGCCGCCCGCGTTTCCGGCAATACTTCGACAAGATCACCAGGGCCGAACTGAAAGGCCCGCTCAGCATCCGCTTCGATATCGCGGAGGCGCATGACCGCGAATTGCCCCTGATCCTCGGCCTGATGCCGATCCTGCCGAAACATGCGGTCAATCCCGATACCTTCGAAGACACCAGCATGACGCCGCCGGTGGGATCGGGACCGTACACGGTCACCAATGTCCGTCCCGGCGCAAGCGTCACGCTGACCCGCAATCCCGACTATTGGGGCCGCGACCTGCCGGTCAATCGCGGCCTGTGGAATTTCGACGAGGTCCGCATCGACTACTATCGGGAGTCGAACACCATGTTCGAGGCTTTCACGCGCGGCCTTTACGATTTCCGCGTCGAGCAGGAGCCGCTGCGCTGGCACGAAGGCTACAATTTCGCGGCGGTGAAATCCGGCGATGTCATTCGCGACACCATCGTCACCGGCCTGCCCAAGCCGTCGGAATTCCTCGTCTTCAACACCCGCCGCCCGGTCTTCGCCGATATCCGCGTTCGCCGTGCGCTGACGCTGCTGTTCGATTTCGAATGGATCAACCGCAACTACTTTTTCGATCTCTATGCCCGATCCGGCGGCATTTTCGCGGGGTCGGAACTCTCGGCCTACGGACGCCCCGCCGACGCCCGGGAGCGGGAACTGCTGAAACCCTATGCTGCGCAGATTCCCGCGGACATCCTCGACGGAAGCTATCGCCTGCCCGTCAGCGACGGTTCGGGCCGCGACCGCCCGGCATTGAAGGCGGCGCTCGCGCTGCTGCAGGATGCCGGCTACCGCATCGATCGCGGCGTGCTGCGCCGAACCGGCGACAGGACACCGCTCGCCTTCGAAATCCTGGTCACCACCCGCGATCAGGAGCGCATCGCACTGACCTATGCCCGCGACCTCAAGCGCGCCGGGATCACCGCCACGATCCGCGCCGTCGACGGCGTGCAGTTCGACCAGCGCCGCATCAACTACGATTTCGACATGCTGCCGAACCGATGGGACAATTCGCTCTCGCCCGGCAACGAGCAATCGTTCTACTGGGGCTCGGCGGCCGCCGACGTTCCCGGCACCCGGAACTATATGGGCGCGAAAAATCCGGCAATCGACGCCATGATCGGGGAGATGCTGAAGGCGCGCGAGCGGGCCGGCTTCGTCGCCGCCGTCCGCGCGCTGGATCGCGCCTGGATGGCCGGAGCCTATGCGATCCCGCTGTTCAATGCGCGCGCGCAATGGCTCGCGCGATGGAATCGGATACAGATACCTTCGACCCCTGCGCTTGCCGGCTACCTGCCGGAAACCTGGTGGGCCAGACCGCCGCATGCGCCAGACCGGAAGTGATCCTGTGACCTCAACCAGCACGTCGCCCACCCTCGATGGACTGTTCCGCCGCTCGCTGCTCCGCCAGCCGCAGGCGCTGGCGCTGATCGATCCGGCCGACAAGATGCGCGTCACCCAGACGCCGCCGCTGCGCCTGACCTTTGCCGAGGCCGATCGCGAGATCGACGCGCTGACCTCGCATTTCATCGACATGGGCCTGCCGGTCGGTTCGGTGATGGCCGTGCAACTGCCGAACACCGTCGAATTCGTGCTGACCGTGCTGGCCGCGCATCGCGCCGGCCTGGTGGTCGCGCTGCTGCCCCAGCTTTGGCGCCAGCACGATCTCACCACGGCGCTGAACCGGATCGGCGCCCGCGCCCTCATCACGTCGAGCAGGATCGACGGCGTCAGCCATGCCGACCTCATCATGAACGCCGCGGCCGAAGCCTTCTCGATCCGCTATGTCGGCGGTTTCGGCAGCGATCTGCCGGAAGGCATGACGCCGCTGGATCATGTGCTTGCCGGCCCGTTCATCGAACCGCTGCCGCCGGCGACCGATGCACGCAGCGCCGCGATCATCACCTTCGATATCACGGCAGACGGTTTCCGCGCCGTGCCACGCACGCATCTCAACCTGATTTCCGGCGGCCTTGCGGTCTTTCTCGAAAGCGGCCTGCCGCAAGGCGCGACCATGATGTCGGCGGTGATGCCGTCGTCCTTCGGCCACCTCGCCTCGTCGCTGGTGACGTGGCTGCTGTCGGGCGGCGTGCTGGCCCTGCACCACCCGTTCGACAACGCCGTGCTGGAGCGCGAGATCGTCGATGCCGGCTGCGACGTGCTGGTGGCGCCGGCGCCGTTCACGCAAAACCTCGCCGAGAGCGGCCTGCTCGACCGCGCACCGATGCTCAGGCATGTCATCGGCCTGTGGCGCGCGCCCGAGCAGGTGGAAAGCGCGGCGGCCTGGCCGGCGACGCAGGCGGCCTGCACCGACGTCTATCTGTTCGGCGAAGCCGGATTGTTCAGCGCCCTCCGCGGCGGCGACGGCCTGCCTGCGACGATCCTGCCCGGTCCTCATGGCGCACCGCGCGCCGCCGCCGGTTCCGCCGTCGCCGGCGAAACATTGCTGACGCCGCGCGGCACGCTGGGCCTGCGCGGCCCGATGGTGCCCGTGCTCGCCTATACGGCGCAGGCCGACGCCAGCAACGGATTGATCCCGGCCAAGCCGCTCGACTATGTGGACACCGGCTATCAGGCGCGCATCGACCGCACCAATGGCGCGCTGCGCATCACCGCGCCGCCGTCAGGCGTGATGGCGGTGGGCGGCTATCGTTTCCTCGCGCAGGATTTCAATGCGTGGGCGCAACGCCTCGGCGAGAACGCCATGCTCACGGCGTTGCCCGACCGCCTCACCGGCCACCGCCTCGCCGGCCGCGCCGGTGACAATGCCCGCGCCCGCGAGGCGCTGACCGAACTCGGCCTCAATCCGCTGATGGTGGAAGCGTTCAGGGATCGCACCGCCGCGGAGTGACGGTCGGCTTATCGTTTACTGACACAAGACCGCATCTGTCGGGTCATCGCTGGACGATTTCCTGAAAGAAGACCGTATTTACGAGGAGGTAACAGCGCGTGCGATCAAACGCGTCCTGGCGCGACAACTCGACGATCTGATGAAGCGCGATAATATCTCAAAAAGTGAACTTGCCGGCCGCATGCACACCAGCCGGGCGCAACTCGACCGTCTCCTTGATCCTGAGAATGAGTCAGTGCCCCTCGGAACACTCGCACGAGCAGCCCAGGCGGTTGGTAGAAATCTGCGGATGGAATTGGTTTGAATCCGAAAGAGCCGGCTCTACGAGCACGTCAATAATGACGGCGAAAATCTCCATCGTGATGGAAGATCGCACTGTAGAGCCTCTGCGTTTTTTTGATAACACGACCCCGTAGGGCGGATGGGCGCAGCACATCTGCCGCGGAACATACCGCAGGCGACGGCGGCGGATGACATGCGTCATCCGCCCTACGGTTGAAACGTGTCCCGAGCGCAGTCAGGCCGCCTCAATGTCAGTCAGCGGAAAATCGCCGCCCTTGAACATCAACGGCTCGCCGAAATGACGGGCGCAGGCGTAAGCAAAACAGTCCCCGAAATTGAGCCGTGCCGGATGTCGGCCCTTGCCGTAGCGATCAAAGGCATCGAGCGCGATGCGGGCCGTTTCCGGTGGCACGCTCACCATCTTGATGTCGATCAGCGCGAGATAATTCTCGACGGCCTCTGCAGCCATAGCGATCGGCAGATCGAGTACGCGCGCAACGGCGACCGCCGCCTCCCAGATCGCCAGCTGCGATGTCAGCCGGGTTGAGGTCTGCTGGACACGCGCCAGCAATTCCCGCGCTTCGTCTTCGTCGGTGAGCATCGCGGTCAGCGCCGAGGCATCGATGAACATCAGTTATCCTCGTACAGATGATCGCGAAACGCCTTGTCGGCCGGACGACCGCTGGCCGGGTTGCCCTTGGCACGGAGATCGCGACAAAACCGGACGCCAAGTTCAACCAGAGAAGGCTTGCCCAATTCGTGCTCAAGTTCATGAGCGAGCGCCACATGCACGGCTTCGGTCAGGCCGATTTTCTTCAGCATCGCCACCCTGCGCGCCAGCGCGTCAGTTTCAGGATTCTTGATATGGAAGGCCATCAGGCGCTCCCCTAGCCTATGTTGTGTATCCTTGTATGACGTCTTAGATAGACAGCGTGAAGACGTGTAAATTCCGGTAAATCCGGCGATCTTCGTAGCCGAATTCAATCAGAATTCGTAGGGCGAATGACGTTTTACACCATCCGCCCTACGGCAGCCGTCAGTGCTTGACCAGCGGGCAGCCGCCCTTGTCGAGTGGCCGGAATGCCTCGTCGCCGGGCACGGTCGCGAGCAGCTTGTAGAGATCCCAGGGGCCTTTCGACTCCGACGGCTTCTTGACCTCGAACAGGTACATGTCGTGCACCATGCGGCCGTCCTCGCGGATGTGGCCGTTCCTGGCGAAGAAGTCATGGATCGGCGTCGCCTTCATCTTCGCCATCACCTTTGCAGTGTCGTCGGTGCCGGTGGCGTCGATGGCCTGCAGATAGTGCATGGTGGCGGAGTAGAGACCGGCCTGAATCATGGTCGGCATGTGGCCGACCTTGGCCATGAAGCGGTTCGAGAAGGCCCGGGTGTCATCGTCCATGTCCCAGTAGAAGCCGTCCGTGAGGATCAGCCCCTGCGCCTGCTGCAGGCCGAGCCCGTAGGAGTCGGTGATTTCCTGAAGCAGTGCGATCATCTTCTGTCCGCCCTGCAGGATGCCGAACTCCGCCGCCTGCTTCAGCGCATTGGTGGTGTCGCCGCCGGCATTCGCCAGCGCGATCACCTTGGCTTTCGAGGCCTGCGCCTGCAGCAGGAACGACGAGAAGTCCGACGAGTTGAGCGGATGCTTGACGCTGCCGACCACCTTGCCGCCACTCTCCTTGACGACGTTGGCCGCGTCACGCTCAAGCGCCTGACCGAACGCATAGTCGGCGGTCAGGAAGAACCAGGTGTCCTCGCCGCGCTTGACCATGGCCTTGCCGGCCACGTTGGACAGCGCATAGGTGTCGTAGGTGTAGTGGACGAAGGTCGGTGAACACGCCTTGCCCGTCAGGTCGGAACTGCCGCCGCCCGAGTTGATGAAAATCTTGTTCTTCTCGGTCATCAGCGTCTGCACGGCGAGCGCGACCGATGACGTCGGGACGTCGAACACCGAGTCCACCTTGTCGTTATCGATCCAGTTGCGCACCAGATTGACGCCGACATCCGGCTTGTTCTGGTGATCGCCGGACACCACGACGACCGGCTTGCCCTTGACCTTGCCGCCGAAGTCGGCGACGGCCATCTCCACGGCCGTCACCGATCCCTTGCCGGTGGCGTCCGCATAGAGACTCGACATATCGGTGAGCACACCGATCTTCACCACGTCATCGGAAATCTGCGCCTGTGCGGCTCCCGCCGACAGTGCCACGACGGCGCCGGCCATCAGCGCGGCAACGATCCGTTTCATCGCATGTCTCTCCCTGAAGTTTTTGAACGCTCAGAATAAATATCGCAACACGATATATTTTGCCGGCAAAGACTGATCGTGGGAAGCGCGCCGGCAGGAAATATTGCAGCGTGCGCGTCGATTTCAGCACACGTGTCCCGTTCCGGCAATTGACGGCACATTAACGCCGTCACGCTAGCATTGCCTGAATAGTATCCTCCCAGGAATGACCTGCGCATGTCCGATCAGGCGACCATCGTTGCCGTATCCCATCAGCAACCTGCGCCCTTCGCGACCGCTCTGGCCAACGGCAACATCTTCCCTGTGGTCGATGCCACCTGGGACAACGCGCTGGACGCAGTTGCACAAATGCAGCCCGCCGCGGTCGTCGCGGCCGCAGGCGCGGCCGATCTCCCGGCCTTCGAAAAGCTGGCCGACAAGCTCGGAGCCCGCCAACCGTACATCCCGCTGATTGCCGTCGATCCGATCGCAGACTTGCCGGGACACGCCATTCCCCTCACCGGAGACCTCGGCAGGCTGGTCGCGCGGCTGCGCAATGCCCTGCGCATCCGCGCGCTGCATGCGACCGTGTTGCGCCGCCTCACCGCCGACAATCTCCACAGCTTCACCACCAATGCGCCGGACCCGCTCGACGATGCGACGATCATGCTGGTCGGCCGCGGCGGCAGCCATGCATCCCTTTCGGTCGCCTTCGGCGAGCGCGTCAGCGTCGTCGGCGCCCTCAGCATCGAAGCCGCGGCAAAACACCTGAACGCGCGCGACCTCGACGGTGTCGTCATCGGCGAAGGTTTCACGCCGCGCGTGGTCGATGCGTTCCTGACCGTGCTTGCCGAAGACCCGCGCTTCCGCAGCCTGCCGGTGATCGTCACCGCCGGCGATGCGGCGCAAGCTTACGATCTCCCCAATCTGGAAACCATCGCCGGCGACGCCGATCAAATCGCGCAGGTCGCGCTGCCCTTGATCCGCCAGCGTGCGTTCGAAGCCCGGCTGGACCGCACGCTGCGCGCCATCGAGTCCGACGGCCTGATCGATGCGGCGACCGGACTGCTCACCCTTGAGGCATTCGACCGCGATCTTGCCACCGCGGTCTATCACACCCAGACGCGCGGCGGCGGCCTGTCGGCCGCGCGCTTCACCTTCAAGGACATCCCGCTGCGCGCCCAGCGCGACGCCGCCCGGATCGTCAGCCGGCTGATGCGCAAGACCGACTTCGGCACGCTCCGCGCGGACGGCTCCGTCGTCGTGGTGTTCGCCGAAACCGACCCGCGCAACGCCCACATGATCGCGCGCCGATTATCGGCCGTGATGAAGCACACCATGCACGGCCCGAAGCGCGACGCCCGCAACGACCCGCGGGTCAAGGTGATCGGCATGATGCCGGACGATTCCGCAAAATCGCTGCTCGTGCGTTTGCACGACACGACGACCCAGCGCGCGGCGTCGTGACGCTGTGCCTATCCTGCAGATCACGCTACTGCCATCGCGCGGTTCGAGCATGATCGTTGGTTATGAGCGGTCAGACGCGGCGCCCTTTCTTCCTCTCGCCCGTTGCGCGGGAAAGGGGACATGACGGCCGGTGCGCGAGAAAAAAGCCCCCCGTGTCCCGGACGCGATGCGGCATTCTTCATGCCGCTTCGCAGAGCCGGGACCGTCGCTGACGCCGGCGGTTGGTACGGTCCCGGTTCTGCGAAGCAATACTGCGCATTGCATCGCGCCCGGGACACGGGGGATTTTTTGAAACGTTCCTATTTCGTTCTTGACAAAAATCCTCAACGGGACAATATCCCCATCGTCCTGTTCGTGAGGGGCGCTTTCATGAGGCGTCTTTGAGCGGAGCGGGATGTGGCGCCCGCGGCCTTGCCTCGCAAGCAGGGACTCGGGAGGCCGAGGGTCACCGTCCGCCCCCATTAAG
>Ga0153956_1000686_pt1 | contig 35287 bp, 31 predicted proteins | sample TSFL040MetaG_FD_104704 | JGI IMG/M metagenome (GOLD analysis project Ga0153956, IMG submission 104704) | Attine ant fungus gardens microbial communities from Florida, USA - TSFL040 MetaG | ecosystem: Host-associated > Fungi > Mycelium > Unclassified | place: USA: Florida, Wekiwa Springs... | reverse complement strand
CCCGCGGCCGCCGCCCCCACCGATGACCCCGCCATGCGGGAGTACAACGCCTATTTGGCCGAGCTCTCCGAGAACGACCGACAGAACAGGAACACCGCATGACCTCCTTCCCCGCCCAGGCCGCTCCCGCCGAGAAGATCCGCAGCGCGCTGCTGCCCTACCGGGTGATGGCGTGGGCGACGGGTGTCTGGTTGATCGCGCTGTGCTACGAGATCGTGGTGCGCTACGTGGTGAAGGTGGACAGCCCGCCGACCTGGATCGGCGTGGTGCACGGCTGGGTGTACTTCGCCTACCTGCTGGCCACCTTCAACCTGGCGGTCAAGGTGCGCTGGCCGCTCGGCAAGACCATCGGGGTATTGCTGTCCGGCACCATTCCCCTGCTCGGCATCATCGTCGAGCACTTCCAGACCCGAAACATCAAGGCCCAGTTCAACCTCTAAGGCCCCCGCGGCGTCCTTACGTCAGCGAGCGCAGCGCCGGCAGCAGCAACTCCAGCGCCCGGCCGCGGTGCGACGCGGCGTCCTTCTCGGCCGGGCTCAACTGCGCGGCGGTGCGGTCGGTGCCCGCCGGCACAAAAACCGGGTCGTAGCCGAATCCGCCGTCGCCGTGCGGTTCCCGGGCGATGCTGCCGGCCCACTCGCCGCGCACCACCACCTCATGCTCGGGCCCGTTGCCCCATACCAGCGCGCACGACGATACGAACGCCGCGCCGCGCCGCTCGTCGGGCACGTCGCGCAACTGCCCCAGCAGCAGCGCGGTGTTGGCCGCGTCGTCGCCGTGACTGCCCGACCAGCGCGCCGACAGCACCCCCGGCATACCGTTGAGCGCCTCGACAGTCAGACCCGAATCATCTGCGACACAGGGCAACCCGGTCGCCGCATAGCCGTCACGCGCTTTGGCCAGGGCGTTGCCTTCGAACGTCGCCGCGGTTTCCGGCGCTTCGGGATAGGGCGGCACCTCATCGAGCGAGACCAACTGCACGCCCGAGACTCCGGCGTGCTCCAGCACCCGGCTCAGCTCGGCCAGCTTCTTGCGGTTGCGGCTGGCCACCAGCAGTTGCGTCACCGGCGTGGTCAGCTGCCGAACGCCTTCTTCGGCGCCGGCCCCTCCGGCAGCACACCCGGATACGGCAGTGCCAGCGCATCGCGCTGCACCACGAACAGCTTCTCGCAGGCGGCCAGCGCCGAGTCGAGCATCTTGTCCAAGGTCGATCGCGGGAACGTCGCGCCCTCACCGGTGCCTTGGATCTCCACCAGTGTTCCGGTGTCGGTGGCGACCACGTTCATGTCGACCTCGGCGCGCGAGTCCTCCTCGTAGGGGAGGTCGACGCGGACCCGACCGTCGACCACGCCGACGCTGACTGCTGAGATCGCGCACGAGAGCGGGCGGGGGTCGGACAACTTGCCGGCGGCCGACAGGTACGTGACCGCGTCGGCGAGCGCCACATACGCGCCGGTGATCGCCGCGGTGCGGGTGCCGCCGTCGGCCTGCAATACGTCGCAGTCGATCGCGATGGTGTTCTCCCCCAGCGCGGCCAGGTCGATGCAGGCGCGCAGCGAGCGACCCACCAGCCGGCTGATCTCCTGAGTGCGCCCACCGACCCGGCCCTTGACCGATTCGCGGTCCGAGCGGGTGTGGGTGGCAGCGGGCAGCATGGCGTATTCGGCGGTCAGCCACCCGCGACCGGAGCCCTTGCGCCAGCGCGGAACGCCCTCGGTGACGCTGGCCGTGCACATGACCCGGGTGTTGCCGAATTCGACCAGAACCGATCCGGCGGGATTGGCGGTGAAGCCGCGGGTGATGACGATCGGGCGCAGCTCGTCGTCGAGGCGACCGTCTTCTCGTTTGGACACGCGGATAACCCTAACCGGGCGTGCGAAGTGCTGTGTCAGGACCGCTTGATGTCGAATGACTCGTCGCACACCACGGCGTGCACCGGACCGTCGAACTCCGCCTTGGCCTCCCCGATCACGTCCTCGCGCGAGGTCCAGGGCGGGATGTGGGTCAGCAGCAGTTGTCCGACTCCCGCGGCCGCGGCGATGCGCCCGGCCTCGGTTCCCGACAGGTGCAGGTTGGGCGGGCGGTTGGCCTCGTGGGTCCAGGATGCTTCGCACAAGAACACGTCGGCGCCGCGCGCCAACTCGATCACCGCATCGCAGTAGCCGGTGTCGGCGCTGTAGACCAGCGTCACGCCGGACGGATCGGTGATCCGCATCCCATACGACTCGGTCGGATGTGACACCAGCCCGGGCTGCACACGCAACGCCCCGAAGGTGACCGGCTCACCGTCCACCCAGGCGCGGACATCGAAGATGTCGGTGATGTCGTCGATCTCGCCTCCGTAGGGCGACGACGCCGCGCCCATCCGCGACCAGGTGTCGCTAGGTCCGTAGAGCAGTCCCTTGTCGAACGGCTTGATCGCCACCGACGGGTGGTAGCGGCGCCAGACGAACAGCCCGGGCAGATCCAGGCAGTGGTCGGCATGCAAGTGCGACAACAGCACATGCACCGCCCCGGGATCGACATGGCGTTGCAGGGCGCCGAGGACCCCACCTCCGAAGTCGATTACCAGCGGCGGCGAGTCCGGCGCCTGCAACAGGTATCCCGATGCCGGCGAGTCCGGACCCACCACACTGCCGGAGCAGCCCAGCACGGTCAGTCGCACGTTCCCTACTTTGCCATGTTCGCCGCGACCATGACGAAGACACCGGTGCTTTGCTCTCTATTCGTCATCGAAATCACCGGCTAGGGCAACGGGGCGTGGCGGTGGACGGCTCCGACGCCGGTGATAGCCGGTCCCAAAAATCGGGTAGCCAGTTCGGCGAACGCCTCCGGATCACCGGTGGCCTCGAAGACTCGGGTTGCCGGGGCGGCCTCATGCGGCCGCAGTAGATCGCGCTCGGTGAGCACCCGCAACAGTTCCTTGGCGGTCTCTTCGGCGCTGGACACCAGCGTCACCTGCTCACCCATCGCGAGCTGGATCAATCCCGACAGCAGCGGGTAATGCGTGCAGCCCAATACCAGGGTGTCGACCCCGGCGCGTTGCAGTGGCTCCAGATAACCCTCGGCCAGTCCCAGCACCTGCCGGCCACTGGTGATGCCGCGCTCGACGAAGTCGACAAAGCGCGGGCAGGCCACCGCGGTGATCTCGGTGTCACGGGCCGCGGCGAACGCATCTTGGTAGGCGTGACTGGCGATGGTCGCCTGCGTCCCGATCACCCCGATGCGGCCGTTGCGGGTGGTTGCTACCGCCCGGCGCACGGCGGGCAGGATCACCTCGACGACCGGTACGTCGTAGCGCTCCCGCGCGTCGCGCAGGCATGCCGCCGACGCGGTGTTGCAGGCGATCACCAACGCCTTGATGCCCCGCGCAACCAGGTCGTCGCCGATCGCCAGGGCGTGCGCCCGGACCTCGGGGATGCTCAGCGGGCCGTAGGGGCCGTTGCCGGTGTCGCCGACGTAGATGATGTCCTCGTCGGGCAACTGGTCGATGATCGAGCGGGCCACGGTCAGCCCGCCGACGCCGGAGTCGAAGATTCCGATCGGGCTCAAGCGGCTGCCCCCCGCTTGAGTTTCCGGGCCTTACGTTCCGGACCGGCCAGCCAGTAGGCGGCCAGCACCCCGGCGAGCGCCCCACACAGGTGGCCCTGCCAGGACACGCCGCCGCACATGTTGAGCACTGGTACCGCTCCCCACAGAATTCCGCCGTAGAGGAACAGCACCACGACCCCGACCAGGATCTGCCAGATCCGCCGGGTGAACCAGCCGAACACCACCAGGAAAGCCAGCCACCCGAAGATCAGGCCGGAGGCACCGATGTGGTCCGTCGGCCCGCACGACGACCCGACATTGCCGATCAGCCACGTCCCCAGCCCGCCGACGATCCACACGATCGCGGTGGCCAGCACAAACCGGGACAGCCCGGTCAACGTCAACAAGAAGCCCAACACCAACGCGGGGCCGGTGTTGGCCAGCAGATGCGGCCAGTTCGCATGCAGCAGCGGAGCGAACAGCACTCCCCACAGGCCGTCGGTCTCCAGTGGCCGGATGCCGTTACGGTCCAGCCGGTGGCCGCCGACCTGATCCACGGCTTCGACCAGGTAGAGCAGCCCGACGAACGCGATGATGGTGGCCCCGCCGGTACGCCAGAGGGATTTCTCTTCGGGCCGCGGTGCAGGTGCTGTCCCTCCGCGCGGAGTCACGCCCATCTCACAGCCCTGCCGAATGCTCGCCGGGCCGTTCGGCGAATGCGCCCGGCACTGTGCCGCGGTAGGTCGGGAGTCCGGCCACCGGATCAGCACACAACAACCCCCACAGCACCGCCCGCGCCAGGCAGTCCGCCGCGGCGGCACCGACAGCGGCGATCAAGCCGGTCTCCGGGGACATCGCGGCCGGTGTTCCCGGTAGCGGCGGAACCTCGACGGACCCGGTCGCCAACGCGAACACCGTGTCGCCGTCCACCGGTGTGTGCGAGGGCCGGATGGTGCGGGCCAGCCCGTCCTGCGCGGCGATCGCCACCCGGCGGCAGCCGGCCGGGCTGAGCGCGGCGTCGGTGGCCACCACGGCGATGGTGGTGTTGAGCGACCCGGATTTGGGTTCCAGGCCGGCGAGGATCGCCAACTGTTCGGACGGCGGCGCCGTCAGCCCGAATTCCTCGATGAGCAGGGCCGACCAGGGCAGGCCAGTGGTGGGGTCGATGAGTTCGCCGGTGGGATTCACCACCACGATCGCACCCACGGTGACGACGTCGTCCCCGAGATCCAGTGTCATCGACGCGGTGCCCACGCCACCCTTGAAGACTCCGGCGCGTGCCCCGGCTCCGGCGCCGACGCTGCCCGACACCGGTTGTTCGCCGTCGGGGCCGGCGGCCGCGGCCGCGGCCGCGTAGCCGAATTCCGCGGTGGGCCGACGATCCCAGCCGCCGACCGGAAGGTCGAAGATGACCGCGGCCGGCACGATCGGCACCACGCCGCCGTCCAGGGCCACGCCGCGGCCCTGCTCCTCCAACCAGGTCATCACGCCGTCGGCGGTCGCCAGCCCGTAAGCGCTGCCGCCGGACAGCACCACCGCATCCACCCAGCGCACACTGTTGGCCGGATCCAACAGATCGGTCTCGCGGGTGCCCGGTGCCCCACCGCGACCGTCGACGGCGCCGACCGTGCCGGGTGGTGCCAGCACGACGGTGACGCCGGTGGCCCAGCCCGAGCCCAGTGTCGCGTCCGAATCGATCCGCTGGTGGTGGCCCACTCGGATGCCGGCGACATCGGTGATCGATCCCGTGCCTGTCATCGTCTGGGCCTTCCCATCAGTGCGACCACCAGGAATTCCTGCAGCACGGTGAGCCACTGATACACGTTGAGCTGACCAGCCATTGGATCACCCGCCGCCAGCTGATCAGGCCCATCGGGTCCGATCTTGAGCACCGCGCCCAGCGCGAGGCGGATGTCGTTGACCGCGGCGATCCAGGCGTTGGCTTGCTCCTCGGTCAACTCGAAACGGCCACCCTGTTCGGGAACGGTAGCCAGAACTTGTTGCGCCGCGCCACGTTTGGCATCGATGATCCCCGGTTCGTGCAGACTGCGCAGCGCCGCATTCAGGCCGTCCGCGTCGACCGCGGAGCCGCCCTCATCACCTTCCGGGCGATAGAAATCCGGTAGCAGCCGACGTGTGGTGGCGTCTTTGGGCGTTCGGGTGTTGCCGGTTCGTATCCCGGTGATCTGTTCAAGTTCGTCCGGCGGAGAAGCAGACTCCCGTGCGTCGAGCATCCCGACGATCGAGCCGACCAGGTTCCGGAGCAGCGCGGCCTCGTGCAGGGCCAGCGCAGACCGGAAGCGGGGTCCGTCGTCGGTCTCGACCCGCTTCCATTTCTGCACGGTGAAGTCCCGGTTCCCTTCGGTTGAGTCTTAACGGTCCTGCTGCATGGTCGCCCACAATCCGGCGGCATGCAGTTTGGACACGTCGACCTCCATCGACTCACGGCTTCCCGCCGACACCACGGCCTTGCCCTCGTGGTGTACCTGCAGCATCAGCTTGGTGGCGTGCTGCTCGCTGTAGCCGAACAGCTTCTGGAAGATGTAGGTCACATAGGTCATCAGGTTGACCGGGTCGTCCCAGACGATGGTCACCCAGGGGGAAGCCGTCTCCTCGACCGGGTCGGCGTGCCGCTGTCCGGTGCCCTGCGGTTTCACCGGGGCAGACGTCGGTGCTGACGTGGCCATACCGGTCAGGATACCGAGCCGAGGCGGGGTGCGGTCCAGCCGATACGGTTGGCGGGTGAACCACTCGGCCCAGTGCGGCGGACTGCTCACCGACAAGTACGAGCTGACCATGCTCGCCGCGGCCCTGCGCGACGGCACGGCGGCTCGGCGGGCCGGCTTTGAGATGTTCACCCGCCGACTCCCCGAGGCACGCCGCTACGGGGTGGTCGCCGGCACCGGCCGGTTCCTGCAGGCCCTGGCCGGGTTCACCTTCGACGACGCCGCCCTGAGTCTGCTCTCGGAGTTCCTGGATCGCCAGACCGTGAATTTCCTGGCGGATTTCCGCTTCCGCGGAGACGTCGACGGCTATCCCGAAGGCGAGCTGTATTTCGCCGGGTCGCCGGTGCTCAGCGTGCAGGGCAGCTTCGCCGAGTGCGTCGTGCTGGAGACCCTGCTGCTCTCGATCTTCAATCACGACACCGCGATCGCCTCGGCGGCCGCCCGCATGGTGAACGCGGCCGGCGGGCGGCCCCTGATCGAGATGGGCTCACGCCGCACCCACGAGCAGGCCGCCGTGGCGTCGGCGCGGGCCGCCTACCTTGCGGGGTTTGCCGGAACCTCCAATCTGGAGGCGCACCGCCGTTTCGGTGTGCCAGTGTTAGGCACCAGTGCGCACGCCTTCACGCTGCTGCACACCGGGGTCGACGGCGAGTTGGCGGCATTCCGGGCCCAAGTCGCCGCCCAAGGCGCCGACACCACGCTGCTGGTGGACACCTACGACGTCACCACCGGTGTAGCCAACGCCGTCGCGGCGGCTGGACCGAACCTCGGCGCGGTGCGCATCGACTCCGGTGAGCTGGCGGTGTTGGCCCATCAGGTCCGCGACCAGCTGGACCGGTTGGGTGCCACCAAGACCAGGATCGTCGTCTCCGGTGACCTCGATGAATACGGCATCGCGGCGCTGCGGGCCGCGCCGGTGGACAGCTACGGCGTCGGCACCGCGTTGGTGACCGGCTCGGGAGTGCCCGCGGCCGGTTTCGTCTACAAACTGGTCGAGGTGGACGGCAAGCCGGTGCACAAGCGCAGCACCGGCAAAGAGTCCCAGGGCGGACTCAAACAAGCGCTGCGAGTCGCCCGGGAAAGCGGCATCGTCACCGAGGAAGTCGTCTACCCGGCCGGGCACCCACCGGCGGTGGACGCGCGGGCCCGGATATTGACCGTTCCGCTGGTACGCGGCGGCGACGTGGTGACCGAGACTGGGGCGACGGCGCTGGCCGCGGCGCGTGAGCGCGTGGTGGCCGGGCTGCACAGCCTGCCGTGGGAGGGGCTCAAACTCGCGCACGGCGAGCCGGCGATCCCCACGCGTCGCATTACGTAGCGGGAACTCGGTCCGTCGCCCGCAACCCGGGGGGTTACAGCAGGTCGATGCGGCACCGTGGCCCGGACGCGTTGGCCAGCCGAGCATCCGTGGTGAGCAGCGCTGTGGCATCGGCCAATTCGGCAAGCGCTACGTAGGTGGCGTCATAGGCGCTGAGGTTGTCCCGCAGCTCCCATATCCTCGGCCGCAGCCAGTCCGCTGGGAACCGGGTCAGCGTCAGCCGCATGAACCCGGCCATAGCCAGATCGCCTTGTTCCGCACCGAGGGCACCACGCCGGACCAGTCCGCGGAGCACCTGGGTGACTTCGCTGTCGACCAAGTGCGGCGCCGCCAGCTCTTCGTGTCCGAGCCGTTGCGGATCAAGTCCGCCGACGAGCAGTTCCACGACTACTCCGGCGTCGACGATCTTCACTCACCGCGCCCCTCCCGCAGCACGGACAAGATCGTGTCGCGGTCAGCCCGCGCCCCGACCGCGCGCTGCGTGCGACGAACGACCGCGGCGTTGTCCCGCACCACCTGTGCACGCTTGGCGAGGTGCTCCAATTCACGCTGGAGATATCTGGTCAGCGAGAGTCCCTGCGCGTCAGCGGCCGCGACCAGCGCAGTGTGGACCTCATCGGGAACGTCCCGGATGTGCATGACCTTCGACATATCTCGCAATCATACCGACCGTTGGGTGCATTCTGCACCCACTCGGTCAGCTTCCGGTTCGCTCCCGGTGCCTACAACCCGGCCAGCAGCAGGGACGCCGCTTGCCTTCCTCGAGTTCCTCACAGGTCCGGCGGATGCGCCGCTCACGGGTGACCTGCTGCTTAGCGTCTTCGACCCAACAGATGAACTCGTTGCGGGCCAACGGTGTAATGCTGCGCCAGACGGCCAGTGCGGCAGGGCTGGCCAGCAACCCGTCGCGCAGGTCTGCGGGGAGGTCGTGGACTGCTCCGCCTGGCAACCGCGGGTTGCTCATGGATTCAGGGTAGTGGTCGCGGGCGCCCGGCGACACCCGCGGACGAACCGTCATTCTTTGACAGCCCGGAACGGGTTACGGACCCTCGCCATCGTCGTCTCCGGAGTTGTTGTCGGACAACAGTTTTTCGGGGTTGGCCGCGCGGTCAAGATGAAGTCGATTTCCGCGCAGCGGCGTATTCCGGGTGGGGTGTTGTTCGATCAGCCGATTCCGGCGCGCACGGTCGCGCATCTGAAGGTGGAGCACGACAATCCGCAGGGCAGCGTGACGTGTGTGATGCCGCAGCATTATCGGATGGCCTGGAGTTAACTATGACTACGGTCACGGTCCCGCGTATCGGGGAGAACGGTGTCCCCGATCCGTTGCGGGAGCCCATCGCCGCCTACCGGTACGCCCATGCCAAACGGCAGGTCATCGATGCCGAGTCTCGTGCTCAGCCGTTGATCCGGTTGTGGGACAAGGACATGGAGTTCATCGGTGTCATCGGCGGGGAGAAGTCCGTCGATGTTCAGCAACTCCTGCACGACACCGGTACCGGCTCCCTGGTGTTGCGGGGCTCAGATTGGCTCAACACCTTCCTGCGTACCGATGTACGGGCCAATGAAGACCTGAACATCACTATCGACCCGTATCCGAACAACCGCAATTGGCGGTGGCGGTACGGGGCGAAGGTGACCGCGGTGCGTCAGGTGCGCACCGAAGAGGGCCTGCATGAGTTGCATTTCGATATCTCGGAGAATCGGGAGCATTGGAAGCACCTGCATTTCGCGGCCACACCGTGGTTCGCCCCGGAGATTCAGCCGCTCAAGGCGTGGGTGCTGCCGGGCAACACCCGCACGATTGTGTCGGCGACGACGTTCATCAACTTGGCGCGGATCTTCTGGCCGCCGTTGGGGATCATCGACAACTTCGTCAACCCCGGAGCCTGGGCAGCACCGCTGTCTGATCAGCAGTTGTGGTCACCGTTGGGCTGGCCCATTCAGGCCCAGTTCGTCAACCCCTTCACCGACTCCAGCCGTTTCACCGTCCTGGCGTCGCGCTGGTCGCCGGCACACGACACCTGTGCGGGCCTGCTCAAGGATGCCGGCTGCAATGTGCGGGTCTACACCTGGCTGACCGAGGATGAGGACTCACCGCACCCCGAGCTGGCCGCGCTCATCGGCCAAGACGCCGCCCGCCCGTCGCGTAACTGTTTGGTGATCGCGGTGGAGGATCAGTCCGGTGTGGTGGGGTTGACCGGCACCGCCGTCGACGGTGCGATCAACCTGGTCGCTGCCACGGCTGATGACCTGATCTCGGAGTTGCTGTATGAATTCCGCGATGCTGACGCCATCGACCCGCGCACCAACTCACCCGTCCTACCCTATGTTCGGGACCTGTTGGGTGTCGCGCCGGAATTGCCCAGCATTGTGTTCCGGGACTCCACTGAGGAGTCTCCGATCAAAACCTCCGAGCACGCGGTGTTCAAGAGCAAAGCCCGCTCAATCCTGATCGGCGGCAAAAGCCCCGGCTGGGTCAACCAGGCCCAGACCTTCGGAATCAAGTACGCACTCAGCCAAATTCAGTTGGTCAACGTTGACGGTGCGCTGCACAGTACCGGTCCTGCGCCGCAGGGTTCCGGTCTGGAAGAGATCTACCAGGGGCAGTTCGACAATATCTTGTTGGCGTTCCAGCGTTACACGGATCCGTTGCGGGAGATCGAGGCCGGGAATTTCGGCTACCTGGAGTACTTCACCCAGGACGGCGGCGGCACCGCCTACACCGTCAGCTCGGCGTTGGCGATGCGGCAGGGGCATTGGAAGACCCGCCCGTATCAGGCGTTCAAGGTGTCGATCTGGAATCGGCGTCCGTATTCGATCTTCTACGACTTCGACCTCGGTACTCGCTGCCTGTTTGAGATCGACGGCCTGCTCTACACTGACCAGGTCAGTGCGGTGCGGATGTATTACGACGAGTCGACACCCAAGACGTTCGACATCACCATCGGTACCGGCGGCGACATGGAAGATCCCCTCGGCCAAGTCGTGCGCACCATCCAAACCATGTGGAACGCCATCGGCACCATAATTCGGCAGCAACGACCTGTTCTAGTGCGGCAGGGTGTCTGGGCACAGCTCGCGTTGGGCTGCGTCGATCATCGTGCCATCAACCACTGCTTGCGTAATATCATTGAATCCGTTGAGCGGGCCGCCATTCCAGTGGATGTTGTCGCAGATCATGTGCCCGAGCCCGATCGCGTGCGACGGTGCGGATATGCCGAACCGGTAGTTCCAGCCGTGGGCAAACAGGTAGTCCATGTAGGACTGCTCGTCGGCATGTGCTACTCCGGCCGCGCCGAGCAGTAGCCCCAGCGAGGTCGTGCCTACGCCGAGTGCCTTCGTGATGCGACTCATCGCCGTTCCTTTCGTTGACGCGGTCATGGCATAGTACGTGATTTGCGATCTTGAGGTGATTGGTCCTGCGCGTTTATGCGCTACACCGATTCGCTGCGCGAGATTGAAGCAGGCAATTTCGGCTACCTGGAGTACTTCACCCAAGACGGTGGCGGCACCGCCTACACCGTCAGCTCGGCCTTGGCTATGCGGCAGGGACATTGGAAGACCCGGCCGTATCAGGCGTTCAAAGTCAGCATTTGGAATCGGCGGCCGTACTCGATCTTCTACGACTTCGACCTCGGCACCCGCTGCCTGTTCGAGATCGACGGACTGCTCTACACCGACCAAGTCAGCGCAGTCCGCATGTACTACGACGAGTCCACACCGAAAACGTTCGACATCACCATTGGCACCGGCGGTGATATGGAAGACCCCCTGGGGCAAGTCGTGCGCACCATCCAAACCATGTGGAATGCCATCGGCACCATATTCGGTAGCAACGACCTCTTCTAAGGCGCACCCGGCGGGAAATATGTACAGGTAAAGTCGGTAATTTGTGTGGAGAACGGCGACATGTGTCCGATGCAGTCATCTCGACCGCCGTCAGGGTAGGTGCAAGTGGCGTGGACCCCACTGAAAAAACCTCCGGTACCCACGCAGTGCGAGTTCACCTTGGATGTACACGCATTGTACGCATCAACGTCGTTCGCTAACGCGGTGCACGTCTCGTCGGCGTGTGCCGGTGCTGGTGCTGCGATAAACAATGCTGCCAGTGCCACGATGAGTAGGGTTTTGCTCCACATGATTCGTCTCCTTAGCGCGGCTCCGCGCTGGGTTCCGGTGCCGGAGCTGGGCCGGGCGGGACATACGTACAGGTTGAGTCAACAGGTGTTCCGACGGATGTTGTGAAGCCGAATGGCGCAAAGTGTACGACGCATTCATCCCGGCCGCCGTCGGGATAGATGCAGGCGACGGTCTGCATTCGATCGAAACCGCCGGTAGCCTTGCAATACGCGTTCGTCTTCCTAATGCACGCATTATACGCATCAACGTCGTTCACTAAAGCGGTGCACGTCTCATCGGCGTGGGCCAGTGCTGGTGCTGCGATAAACAATGCGGCCGGCGCTACAGCGAACAGCGCTTTGCTCCACATGGGTCGTCTGCTTTGCTTGCCGCGGATTGTTTGTGCAAGGTGAATCATCGCGATCCCTTTCGTTGACCAGGTCATGAGCATAGTGCGCGGTCGTCCGCCGGGCGGGAAGTACGTGCAGAGTTCGGCTGCCGTCGAACGGCCTGTTCCCCTCCGGCAGAGATATTTGGAATCGGCACCCGCTGCCTGTTCGAGATCGACGGCCTGCTCTACACCGACCAAGTCAGCGCGGTCCGCATGTATTACGACGAGTCCACACCGAAAACGTTCGACATCACCATCGGCACCGGCGGCGACATGGACGACCCCCTCGGGCAAGTCGTCCGCACCATCCAAACCATGTGGAACGCCATCGGCACCATATTCGGCAGCAACGACCTCTTCTAAGGCACACCCGGCGGAAAATACGTACAGGCCGAGTCGTCAACCCGTCCGTCGGCTAGAACTCCAAAGTGCTCGATGCATTCATCCCGGCCGCCGTCAGGGTATCTGCAAGTCACGAAGGCTTCCAGGAAAACATTTCCACGACGACTTTTGCACCGCACATTCATCCCGTCTGCACATTCTCGATACGCATCAACGTCGTTCGCTAAGGCTGTGCATGCACCTTCAGCGTGGACGACCGGTGCCGGTGCTGCGATAAATAATGCGGCCGGAGCCACGGCGAGTAGGGCTTTGCTCCACATGACTCGTCTCCGTCGTTCGCTACCACCCGCGTGCGCCATCGGCCTCATTGCGTTCCTTTCGTCTTGTCACCGAGTGAGGAGGGTTGATGCAACCGCATATCGACGTCCACGGTCGGTTGGTCCTTCCGGAGATTCCCGAACCGGGCCCGGATGCGCACCCGATCGATAAAGCCATGTGGGCCATTGCCGATGCCCTGAATTGCCCAGTATCACCCGACGGCACCATTTACGACCTCCGGTTCGTCAACATCCCCGTCATCGCACGCCACCTGGCCCGCGCCGGAATCGGCCCCGTCGCGGGCCAAGCCGTCATCCGGCCCAGTGACGCCCCGGGCGGCTTCCGGCAATGGATCGACATCAACGCCCCCGACCCAGAACCGGTCGACCTGGACAACACACCCCTATCCGACCTGGACCCCGACGACCCAATCCCACCAAGAGCCTGGTCTACATCTGGGGCGGCACCAAAATCCGGCAGCTGTCGGCGCGGGGACCGGAATGCAACCGGGAAAATCATTTCGCCGCAGGCCCGAGAAAGTCCCGCATGACCGATTTTCGACGTCCATATGCCGGAAATTGAGTGGAGCACGAGCGCCCTTGGCATTACCGTCCGCGAGATGGAATTCGATGCGATCGCATTCAGTCGCCAGTGGGTCGCGGCCTGGAACAGTCATGATGTAGCCGCGGTCTTGACGCACTTTCACGACGAGGTGCTGTTCACCTCCCCGGTGGCCGCCGCGATGTATCCGGAGACCTCAGGCGTGATCCGCGGAAAAAGCGCACTGCGGCACTACTGGTCGAGCGCGCTGGAACAGCTGCCGGACCTGCATTTCGTCGTCGACGACGTCTACCGAGGCATCGACACGGTCGTCATCAACTACCGCAACCAGAGCGGCGGACTCGTCAACGAGGTCCTGCGCTTCGGTGACGACGGCCTGGTGATCGAGGGGCACGGCACGTATCTCGAGTCTCGAGCCGAAGGAGAACGGTTAGACATTCGCCCGTAGAGCCGCGACCAGCCGGCGCCAGCGGCTGACCTCGAAGGCCGAGACCCAGGATCACCCGGCAGCCTCAATCAACAGGCGTCCCTCCTCACCACCGAGATCAGTGACCGCGTAACGCCCAATCACCTGCACGATGTCCGAGTCGTCTCTGGCGACCAAGGTAGATCGCAGCAGCGTATCCGGCATATTCCAACCCGGCCAAGCCTGACCGTCATCGTCGCTGAAGGTAGGCTCAAAAGCTCATGTTGTACGCCGCCACCATTCGCCTCGCCGGTCGGCTTGCCGCTAAGCCACGCACGATCAATGTCACCCACGCTTGTGCCGGCTTACCGGCTAATGTCCCCGCATGGGCTCACCGGCGCACGTCACCGTGTGCACAATATGACTGACCCGTCCGTATCCGAGCTGCTCGCCGCCGCGGTAGCCGCACTGGGCGGCAGCGAACGCGAGGGCCAGGTTCGCATGGCCGAGGCGGTGGCGCGCTGCTTCGACACCGGCGAGCATCTGGCGGTACAGGCCGGCACCGGTACCGGCAAGTCGCTGGCCTACCTGGTTCCGGCGATCGCGCGGGCGTTGGCCGACGAAAACCCGGTCGTGGTGTCGACCGCGACCATCGCACTGCAACGCCAGCTCGTCGACCGTGACCTGCCGCGTCTGGCCGGCGCCCTGGAAAAGGTGCTGCCGCGGCGACCGACCTTCGCTCTGCTCAAGGGCCGGCGGAATTACCTGTGCCTGAACAAGATCCATACCGGCATAGCCGAGGAATCCGACGACGCCCCGCAGGCCGAGCTGTTCGATCCGTTCGCGGCAAGTGCCCTGGGCCGCGACGTGCGGCGGCTGACCGCGTGGGCTGAAGACACCGACACCGGTGATCGCGATGACCTCAAACCCGGTGTACCGGAACGGTCCTGGTCTCAAGTCAGCGTCTCGGCGCGGGAATGCGTGGGCGCCGTGCGCTGCCAATACGGCACCGACTGCTTCGCCGAGCGGGCCCGCGCCGTCGCTTCCGAGGCCGACGTCGTCGTCACCAACCATGCCCTGTTGGCCATCGACGCCATCTCCGACACCACCGTGCTGCCCGAGCATCGCCTGCTGGTGATCGACGAGGCGCACGAACTCGCCAACCGGGTGACCTCGGTGGCCACCGCCGAGCTGAGCGCGACCATGCTCAGCGTCGCCGTGCGCCGCGTCGGCCGGCTGGTCTCCCCCGAGCTGGTCCAGCGCCTCGACGCCGCATCGCTGACGTTCGGCTCGGCGATTCACGACGGCACCCCCGGCCGAATGGATCACCTCGACGAGGAGCTGGCGACATATCTTGCTGCTCTGCGTGATGCCGCGGGTGCGGCCCGGGCGGCGATAGACACCGCGCCGTCGGATCCCAAAGCCGCGGCCGCGCGCAAGGAGTCGGTCGCCGCGCTGACCGAGATCGCCGACACCGCGGCCCGGATCCTGACCTCTTTCGAGCCGGCCATTCCCGACCGCTACGACGTAGTCTGGCTCAGCCACGAAGACAACCGGGGCTCGGTGCGGGCCGTGCTGCGGGTGGCACCGCTGTCGGTGGCCGGCCTGCTGCGCGAGCGGCTGTTCGCCCGCGCGACGACGGTGCTGACCTCGGCGACGCTGACCGTCGGCGGGTCCTTCGACGCCATGGCCGGCGACTGGGGTCTGCGGCGCGGCGAAGATCCCCAAGCCGCACGCTGGCGGGGCCTTGATGTCGGCTCGCCGTTTGCACACGCCAAGGCGGGCATCCTCTACGTCGCCGCGCACCTGCCGCCACCCGGGCGCGACGGCAGCGGCACGGCCGAACAGCTCGACGAGATCACCGCACTGATCACCGCGGCCGGCGGCCGAACCCTGGGCTTGTTCTCCTCGATGCGAGCGGCACGAGCCGCGGCCGACGCGATGCGCGAGCGCCTCGACACCCCGGTGCTGTGTCAGGGCGACGACACCACCGGCGCGCTGGTCGAGCAGTTCGCCGACGACGCCGAGACCTCGCTGTTCGGCACGCTGTCGCTGTGGCAGGGCGTCGACGTACCGGGACCGTCCCTGTCGCTGGTGCTCATCGACCGCATCCCCTTCCCGCGCCCCGATGATCCGCTGCTGACCGCCCGGCAGCGCGCCATCACCGCGCGCGGCGGCAACGGCTTCATGGCGGTGGCCGCCAACCACGCGGCTCTGCTGCTGGCCCAGGGCGCCGGCCGGCTGCTGCGCGGGACCGATGACCGCGGCGTGGTGGCGGTGCTCGACTCCCGGATGGCCAACGCCCGTTACGCCGGATACCTGCGGGCCTCCCTACCGCCGTTCTGGGGCACCACCGACACCGCCAAGGTGCAGCTGGCGCTGCAGCGGCTACGCGGCGCCTGAGCCCACTATCGTGATACCCCATGCGCCCTGCCAACCACCGTGTTTACGCGGCGGCCCCAGCTTCGCCTCTCCTTCGTCGAGGCTCGCTGAACCACCGGGTTCTCGCCACCGCCTGCACGCTGGTGTTATTGCTGAGCGGGTGCGCCCGGATGCTCGACGGGAATCCCGTGTCGGTCTTCGCCGACCCGTTCCGGGTGGGCGGCCTGCAGGCAGTCGACGGCCCCACCGGGCTGCGACCTGACGCCCCGCCGCCGACCCGGGAGGTCGACGGCACCGACGGCGGGCGGATCGATCAGCTCGCCGCCCAGTCGGTCAGCGACCTTGAGGCGTTCTGGACCACGACCTATCCCAACACCTTCGACGGCGAGTTCAGGCCGGCGAAATCACTGCTGTCCTGGGATCCGGGGCGGCTACGCGGAAAGTTCTGTGACAGTAGGACTTTCCTGCTGGTCAACGCTGCCTACTGCTACCTGGACAACACCATCGGCTGGGATCGCCGGCTGCTGTTGCCCGCGCTGCGCAGCGCCTATGGCGACATGGCCATCACCATGGTGCTCGCCCACGAATACGGCCACGCGATCGCCCGCACCGCCGGCATCACCAAACGGCGCCAGACCCCCACGCTGGTGGCCGAGCAGCAGGCCGACTGCCTGGCCGGCGTCTACCTGCGCTGGGTGGCCCAGGGCGATTCCCCCCGCTTCACGCTGAGCACCGGCGACGGACTCAACGGCGTGTTGGCCGCGATGCTGGCGCTGCGGGATCCGTTGCTCGGTCCCGACGAGACGATCGGCAACAACGAGCACGGCTCGGCCTTCGAGCGGATCTCGGCGTTTCAGTTCGGCTTCACCGACGGCGCCGGGTCCTGTAAGGCGATCGATGCCAAGGAGATCGAGCAGCGGCGCGGTGAACTGCCCGTTCAGCTGCAGCAGGACGAGACCGGCGAGGTGCCGGTCAGCGAGGAATCGGTGCGGCTGGTCGTCGACGCGATGAACATCGCCTTCACGCCGGCCGAACCGCCGAAACTCACCTTCGACGCCGCCACCGCTTCGTGCTCGGACGCGCGCCCCAGCCCGCCCGCCTCGTACTGTCCGGCCACCAACACCATCGCGGTCGACCTGCCGGCCCTGCAGACCATGGGCACCCCCAGCAAGGACCAGAAGTTGGCGACGCTGTCCGGCGACAACACCGCTTATTCGGCACTGATCTCGCGCTACCTGCAGCGCGTGCAGATCGAACACGGCGGGCTGGTGCTCGACAATGCCGCGGCCGCGCTGCGCACTGCGTGCCTCACGGGGGTGGCCACCACCCGACTGTCCCAGGGCGTCACCACCTCCAACGGCGGCCGGATCGCGTTGACCGCAGGCGATCTGGACGAGGCGGTCGCCGGTCTGCTGACCAACGGTCTGGCCGCCGGCGACATCAACGGCGAGTCGGTGCCGGCCGGGTTCTCGCGTATCGATGCCTACCGCACCGGAGTGCTCGGCGACTTCGATCGCTGCCTGGCCCGCTTCCCCTGACGCCCCCTATTTGCTCGAGCAGACGCAGAATCGCACGCCGCGGGTGTCGGACTTACGATTCTGCGTCTGCTCGCGGGGGACTGATCGCCCGGCATTTAGGCCAAGGTCACCAGTCCCAGTTCGGCATCGCCGGACAGCAACGGATGGCACGGCAGCACCCGTACGGTGTAGCCCACCGACCCGGCAACCGGCAGTCGACTGGTCGTGGAGAAGACTTCTGTTCCGTCGGCATCGGTGTGGGCGTGCGACATCGCTACGGTGACCGGATCCAGCAGGGTGTCACCGGAATCCACCCGGCCCAGCACCGCCTGCACCACCACCTCGTCCGGCCGCAGGCCGGCCAGGCGCACCGAGGCGGTCAGGGTCAGCTCCGATCCCAACCAGGGCGCGTCGGGCAGCCCGGTGCTGTCGACATCGGTGATCTGGATGTGCGGCCAGGCCGCCTCCGCCCGGCGCCGGTAATCGGCCAGCTGGCGTGCTGCCCCGTAGGGCACACCGTCGATCGGCTCGCAGGTGCGCCGCAACGACTGCGCGGCCGGGGCATAACACTGCTCCACGTAGTCGTGCACCATCCGCGACGCCAGCACCTTCGGCCCCAGGGTCTGCAGCGTGTGGTGCACCATCTTCATCCAGCGCGGCGGCACGCCCTGCTCGTCGCGCTCGTAGAACTTCGGCACGACCGACGACGCCAGCAAGTCGTAGAGTGCAGCGGCTTCCAGATCGTCACGCCGGTTCTCGTCGGCGACGCCGTCCGCGGTGGGAATCGCCCAGCCGTTCTGGCCGTCGAACCACTCGTCCCACCAGCCGTCGCGAATCGATAGGTTCAGCCCGCCGTTGAGCGCGCTCTTCATTCCCGAGGTACCGCAGGCCTCCAGCGGGCGCAGCGGATTGTTCAGCCAGACATCGCATCCCGAGTAGAGGCGCCGCGCCATCGACATGTCGTAGTCGGGCAGGAATGCGATGCGGTGCCGCACCTCCGGGCGGTCGGCGAATCGCACCACCTGCTGAATCAGCGCCTTGCCGTCGTCGTCGGCCGGATGGGACTTGCCGGCGACGATCAACTGAACGGGGCGCTGCTCATCGAGCAGCAGCTGCTCCAGTCGGTCGGGATCACGCAGCATCAGCGTCAGCCGCTTGTACGTCGGCACCCGGCGGGCGAAGCCGATGGTCAACACGTCTGGGTCGAATGCCGTGGCGATCCAGCCCAACTCGGCTTCCGAGGAACCGCGTTCCAGCCCGGACTGCAGCAGCCGCAACCGGACCTCGTCGACGAGCAGTGACCGCAGCTGCGAGCGGATGGACCACAGTGCGACGGGGTCGACCTGTTGCAGGCGTTGCCAGGCCGCCGGTTCGCTGAACGAGTCGGGGGCGGCCACGTCGCGACTCAGCTGCAGCCACGGCGGCGCTGCCCAGCTCGGCGCGTGCACGCCGTTGGTGATCGAGCCGATCGGCACCTCGTCACCGTCGAACCCGGGCCACAGGTCGTTGAACATGACCCGGCTGACCCGGCCGTGCAGCCGCGAGACCCCGTTGGCACGCTGCGCCAGCCGCAGACCCATATGGGCCATGTTGAACATGCCGGGATCGGGTTCGTCCCCCTGCTCCATGCCCAGTTCCATGATCCGCTCGGTGGGCACCCCGGCGACCAGGGCATCACCGACATCATCGAAATAGCGGCGCACCAGGTCCGCGGGGAACCGGTCGATTCCGGCCGGGACCGGAGTGTGGGTGGTGAACACCGTCGCCGAACGGACCACGGCCAGCGCGGTGTCGAAATCCAGTCCCTGCTCGGCGATCAGCTCACGGATACGTTCGACGCCGAGGAAGCCCGCGTGCCCCTCGTTCATGTGGAAGACCTCGGGAGCGGGAATGCCCTGCAAACGAGTGAATTCGCGGATCGCCCGCACACCGCCGATCCCCGCCAGGATCTCCTGACGGATCCGATGCTCCTGGTCGCCGCCGTACAGCCGGTCGGTGATTCCGCGCAACTGGTGGGGGTTCTCGCCGATGTCGGTGTCCAGCAGCAGCAACGGCACACGGCCCACCTGCGCGACCCAGATCCGGGCCCGCAGCCGGCCGGCGCCGGGTAACGCCACATCGATCAGCACCGGGTGGGCGTCGGTATCGACCAGCAGCCGCAACGGCAGCCCCTGTGGGTCCAGTGCCGGATAAGTTTCGCGCTGCCAGCCGTCGGCGGTCAGCGCCTGACGGAAATATCCGGACCGGTAGTACAGCCCCACCGCAATCAGCGGCACGCCCAGATCCGATGCCGACTTCAGGTGATCCCCGGCCAGGATCCCCAGGCCGCCCGAGTAATTGGGCAGCGCTTCGGCGACACCGAATTCCATCGAGAAGTAGGCGATCGCCGTCGGCAGCGCTGCCCCGCTGTCCTGCTGGTGCTGGTACCACCTCGGCCTGGTCAGGTACGCCGTGAGGTCGGCAGACAGGGCGTCGAGCCGGGCGGTGAACTCCTGATCGGCGGCCAGCTCTTCGAGCCGCGTTGGACTGACCGCCCCCAGCAGCGCCACCGGGTCACGCCCACTCCCGTCCCACAATTCGGGGTCGATGGCGGCGAAGAGCTCCTGTGTCGGCTGCTCCCACGACCAGCGCAGGTTCATCGACAGTTGCTCAAGCGCCAACAGCCGCTCGGGAAGGTGGGCGCGAACGGTGAACCGGCGGAGGGCCTTCACGCGGCCCACACTACCGGCGACGCGAATCTGCGGCTGCCCCCTAGACCTGACAATTCGGTTGCGAACATGTTGCGTGATGCCGGGTTCCCCGGGCGACGGTTACCGTGGGCGCATACAGCCCGACGACGAACGGAGTGTGGTGGCTGGACGAGTCGAGGTCGACGATGTCGAACCGGTCGTCTCATGCGGCCGCTACCCAGCCAAAGCCGTGGTCGGTGAGACCGTGCCGGTCAAGGCCACGGTCTGGCGTGAAGGCCATGAGGCCGTCGCAGCGACGTTGGTGGTGCGCTACGTCGGCCGCCGCTATCCGCTGCCGGGCGATCCCGCGCCCGCGACCTCGACCGGCTCGGCACTGCATCTGCCCATGCACACCGGGTTCGACGCCTACGTCTTCCACGGCGCCTTCACCCCCGACGCCGTCGGCTTGTGGACTTTCCGCGTCGAGGGTTGGGGGGATCCGTTGCAGAGCTGGCGGCACGCGGTGACCGCCAAGCTGGACGCCGGCCAGGCCGCGGCCGAACTGTCCAACGACCTGTTGATCGGGGCCGAGTTGTTCGCCCGTGCCGCCGCCGGGGTACCGGCGACACAACGTGAACCCGTGCTGGCGGCGGCCGCGGCGTTGCGCGCCCCAGGCGATCCCGTATCACGGGCCGCGCCGGCACTGTCGGCCGAACTCGACGAGCTGCTGGCCCGTTACCCGCTGCGTGAACTGGTCACCGCCGGCGTCGAGCACCAGGTGTGGGTGGATCGGCCGCTGGCACGCCGCGGCGCGTGGTACGAGATGTTTCCGCGCTCGACCGGCGGCTGGGACGCCGAGGGGCGCCCGGTGCACGGCACGTTCGCCACCGCGGCCGCGGCACTGGCCCGGATCGCGGAGATGGGTTTTGACGTGGTGTACCTGCCGCCGGTGCACCCCATCGGACGTGTACATCGCAAGGGCCGCAACAACTCTGCGACCGCCGAGCCCGGCGACGTGGGTTCGCCGTGGGCCATCGGCAGCGCCGAGGGCGGCCACGACGCGGTGCATCCGGAGCTGGGCGACATCGGTGACTTCGACGACTTCGTCGCCGCGGCCCACCGGCTCGACCTGGAGGTTGCACTGGACCTGGCGCTGCAGTGCGCACCGGATCATCCCTGGGCCACTCAACATCGGGAATGGTTCACCGAGCTGCCCGATGGCACCATCGCCTACGCGGAGAACCCGCCGAAGAAGTATCAGGACATCTACCCGCTGAATTTCGACAACGATCCGGCCGGCCTGTATGCGGAGGTGCTGCGCGTGGTCCGGTTCTGGATGGACCACGGGGTGAAGATCTTTCGGGTGGACAACCCGCACACCAAACCCCCGGACTTTTGGCTCTGGTTGATCGCCGCCGTCAAGAACATCGACCCTGATGTGCTGTTTTTGTCCGAGGCGTTCACCCCACCGGCGCGCCAGTACGGCTTGGCCAAACTGGGCTTCACCCAGTCCTATTCGTACTTCACCTGGCGGACAACGAAATCCGAGATCACCGAATTCGGCCGGCAGATCGCCGAACTCGCCGACTTCCGCCGGCCGAATCTGTTCGTCAACACCCCCGACATCCTGCACGCCAGCCTGCAGCACGGCGGGCCCGGGATGTTCGCCATCCGGGCGGTACTGGCGGCGACGCTGGGCCCGGCGTGGGGCGTGTACTCCGGATTCGAGTTGTTCGAGGACCGTGCAGTGCATGAGGGCAGCGAGGAATACCTCGATTCGGAGAAATACGAACTGCGGCCCCGCGACTTCGCCCGCGCCGTCGCCGAAGGCCGCTCCCTAGAACCGTTCATCGCCCGGCTCAACGAGATTCGCCGGCTGCACCCGGCGCTGCACCAGCTGCGCACCGTGCACTTCCATCATGTCGACAACGACGCGATGCTGGCCTACAGCAAGTTCGACCCGGCTACCGGCGACACCGTGCTGGTGGTCGTCACGCTGAATCCGTTCAGCGCCGAGCAGGCGACGTTGCACCTGGACATGTGGGCGCTGGGAATGCCTGATTATCAACGCTTCTGGGTACGTGACCAGATCAGCGGTGAGGACTACAACTGGGGCCAGGACAACTACGTGCGCTTGGACCCGGCACGCGCGGTCGCTCACATTGTCACCATGCCGCCGATCAATACCGGTGCCCGCACCGAGATGCTGCGTCGCTGATGAGCACCATGACCCGACACCTGGCACCCCATCGTGGCGATCTGGCCCGGCTCCTTGCCGGTGAACATCATGATCCGCACTCCGTCCTGGGCGCTCATGAATACGGCAAGACCACCGTCATCCGGACGCTGCGCCCGCGTGCTCGGCGCGTGGTGCTGCTCGTCGGTACCGAACGGTTCGTCATGCGCGACCTGGGCTCCGGGTTGTTCGCGGCGGCCCTGCCGTTCACCGGCCTCATCGACTACCGGCTAGAGGTGCACTATCCGGAAACGGCCGAATTCGCCGAGCCCACCGGGGTGCTGACGGTCGCCGATGGGTATCGATTCGCGCCGACCCTGGGCGAATTCGACCTGTACCTGTTCGCCGAGGGACGCCACGAACGTCTCTGGGAGGTGATGGGAGCTCAGCATCGGGCCTTCACCACGCCCGACGGCGAGGTGACCGGTGTGTCCTTCGCGGTCTGGGCGCCCAATGCCACCGGGGTGAGTCTGATCGGTGATTTCAACGGCTGGGCCGGCGACTACGCCCCGCTGCGATCATTGGGATCCTCCGGAATCTGGGAGCTGTTCTGGCCCGACTTCCCCACCGCCGGCCTCTACAAGTTCCGCGTCCACGGGGCCGACGGTGCCGTCACCGAGCGCGCCGATCCGTTCGCCTACGCCACCGAAGTGCCGCCGCGCACCGCGTCGATGGTGACGGTCAGCGACTACACCTGGAACGACGCCGACTGGATGGCGCAGCGCTGCAAGCGCGATCCGGTGAGCGAGCCGATGAGCACCTACGAGGTTCATCTGGGTTCTTGGCGCCCGGGGCTCACCTATCGCCAGCTAGCGGTGGAACTGACCGAATACGTTGTGCAGCAGGGCTTTACCCATGTCGAACTGCTGCCGGTGGCGGAGCATCCGTTCGGGGGTTCGTGGGGATACCAGGTGACGTCGTATTACGCCCCGACGGCACGCTTCGGCACCCCGGACGACTTCCGGGCGTTGGTCGATGCGCTGCACGGCGCCGGTATCGGCGTCATCGTGGACTGGGTTCCGGCGCACTTCCCCAAGGACGACTGGGCACTGGGTCGATTCGACGGGACTCCGCTCTACGAGCACTCCGATCCGCGCCGCGGTGAGCAACTCGACTGGGGCACCTACGTGTTCGACTTCGGCCGCCCGGAGGTGCGCAATTTCCTGGTCGCCAATGCGCTGTATTGGCTGACCGAGTTCCACGTGGACGGGCTGCGGGTGGACGCGGTGGCATCGATGCTCTACCTGGACTATTCACGCCCGCACGGCGGGTGGACGCCCAATATCCACGGCGGCCGCGAGAACCTGGAGGCGGTGCAGTTCCTGCAGGAGTTGAACGCGACCACCCACCGGGTCGCGCCGGGCATCGTGACCATCGCCGAGGAGTCCACCTCCTGGCCGGGAGTCACCCGCGACACCAGCCTTGGCGGACTGGGATTTTCGATGAAGTGGAACATGGGCTGGATGCACGACACCTTGGCCTACCTCGGTCACGATCCGGTGCACCGCAGCTACCACCACCACAACATGACGTTCTCGATGCTGTACGCGTTCAGCGAGAACTACGTGCTGCCGGTCAGCCACGACGAGGTGGTGCACGGCAAGGGAACGCTGTGGTCGCGGATGCCCGGCTTCGGCTATCAAGAGGCCCACCACAAGGCCGCGGGCCTGCGCGCTCTGCTGGCCTACCAGTGGGCGCATCCCGGCAAGCAATTGCTGTTCATGGGCCAGGAATTCGGTCAGCGCGCCGAGTGGTGCAACGAGCGCGGAGTCGACTGGTTCCAGCTCGACCCCCAGATCGAGCCCGACGGCTACTCCCCCGGCATCCTGCGGCTGGTCAGCGACCTCAACGCCCACTACCGCGCGCTGCCGGCCCTGTGGACCCAGGACTCCGACCCGCGGGGCTACTCCTGGATCGACGCCAACGACTCGACCAACAACGTGCTGAGCTTCCTGCGCTACGGCACCGACGGTTCGGTGCTGGCCTGCGTGTTCAACTTCGCCGGCGTCACCCACGCCGACTACCACCTCGGGCTGCCCCGGGCGGGACGTTGGCGTGAGGTGCTCAACACCGATGCGGTCGACTATCGCGGGTGGGGCGAGGGCAACTTCGGCGGGGTCGAGGCCATCAACGAGCCGTGGCACGGCCGGCCGGCCTCGGCGGTGCTGGTGTTGCCCGCCCTGTCGGCCGTGTGGCTGGCGCCCGAGTAGCGCCCGGCGCCGGAGTACCGCGAGCAGACACAGAATCGCACTAATCCGCGTAGCGGAGTGCGATTCTGTGTCTGCTCGCCCCGGGATCAGTACAGCGCGTTGGCCAGATTGCGCCGGCCGGCGACGACCTCCGGGTCGGCGGGGTCGAACAGTTCGAACAGCTCCACCAGCCGGGTCCGCACCGCGGCCCGCTCGTCACCGGCGGTCCGTCGCACCAGGGCGATCAGCCGGTCGAACGCGGCGGTGACGTCCTGGTTGAGGATCTGCACGTCGGCGGCGGCGAAGGCAGCCTCGACGTTGCCCGGGTCGGCGTCGGCCTGGGCCGGTGCATCGGGTTGCCGGTCGGTCGCGCGTTCCAGGAAGGTGAGCTGGCGCAGCGCCCCCTTGGCTTCGACGTGGTTGGGGTCGGTGTCCAACAAGGCCTGATAGGAGGCTCGCGCCGCCGGGAAGTCACCGGCGTCGAGTTGGTCACGAGCTTGCGCCAGCACCGGGTCCACCGGCTCCGGCTGCTCGGTATCACCGCCCCCGGCAAGCTTGCCCGCGGTGGCCGACACCAGCGAGTCCACCCAGCGGCGCAGCTGGTCGGGCGGCTGGGGCCCCTGGAAGCTGGTGATCGGTTGGCCGGCGGCCAGCGCCACCACGGTCGGCACCGCGTCCACGCCGAACACCTGCGCCACCCGCGGAGCGACGTCGACGTTGACGGTGGCCAGTGCCCACCTGGGCGCGCCGGCGGCGTTGTCCGCCTGAGCCAGCGCAGCCAGGGCGTCGGCCAGCGCGATGCAGGCTTCGCTGCGCGGCGACCACAGCAGCACCACCACCGGCACCTGATTGGACCGGACCAGCACCTCGTCTTCGAAGTTGGCCTCGGTGATCTCGGTGGCGCCCGGCGGAGCTGGGGTGTTCGCGGCGGCGCCGCCGGATTGAGCCGGCTTCTTGAGGCCGGACAAGTCCACTGCTCCGGCCAACGCCGGGCTGATCGGGGGTCGAGGACGCGTCACGCCGTCAAGTCTGTCATGTCGTCCTCGCTGCGCCGCCGACGGCCGTTTTCGCGCCCGACCACCCCACTATGACCAAGATCACACTGTGGCGTCGCGGCGCGGAAACGGGCCGCGCCAGCAACCTACGCAACCGTAGGGAAGCCGTTACCCCGCGCGCAGGATGAGCGCGTCGCCCTGACCACCGGCACCGCACAGCGCGGCCACCGCATAGCCCGAACCGCGCCGCTTGAGCTCCAGGGCGGCGTGCAGCGTGATCCGCGCCCCGGACATCCCGATCGGGTGCCCCACGGCGATCGCGCCGCCGTGCACGTTGACCACGTCGCCGTTGAGCCCCAGCTCCCGGGTCGAGGCCAGCGACACCGCGGCGAACGCCTCATTGATCTCCACCACGTCGAGTTGGTCGATCGAGATCCCCTCGCGCTCGATCGCCTTCTTGATCGCATTGGCCGGCTGGGACTGCAGGGTCGAGTCCGGCCCGGCCACGACGCCGTGCGCACCGATCTCGCACAGCCAGTCCAGACCCAGTTCCTGCGCCTTGGCCTTGCTCATCACGACCACGGCGGCGGCACCGTCGGAGATCTGCGACGACGAGCCGGCGGTGATGGTGCCGCCGGAGCGGAACGCCGGCTTGAGGCCGGACAGCGACTCGGCAGTGGTGTTGGCCCGGATGCCCTCGTCCTCGGTGAACTCCAGCGGATCCCCCTTGCGCTGCGGGATCTTCACCGGCACCACCTCGTCGGCGAAAACGCCGTCCTTCCAGGCCGCGGCGGCCCTGCGGTGCGATTCGGCCGCGAACTCGTCCTGCTCTGCGCGGGTGAACTTGTCTTCGTCGTTGCGCTGCTCGGTCAGCGCACCCATCGGCTGGTCGGTGAAGACGTCGTGCAGACCGTCGTAGGCGAGGTGGTCGCGCACCGTCACGTCGCCGTACTTGTAGCCCTCACGGCTCTTGATCAGCAGGTGCGGCGCCTGAGTCATGGACTCCTGGCCGCCGGCCACCACCACATCGAATTCGCCGGCGCGAATCAGCTGGTCAGCCATGGCGATGGCGTTGATACCGGACAGGCACATCTTGTTGATGGTCAGCGTCGGCACGTCCCAGCCGATACCCGCACTCACCGCCGCCTGCCGGGCCGGCATCTGGCCGGCCCCCGCGGTGAGCACCTGGCCCATGATCACGTACTCCACCAGCGACGCCGGTACCTGCGCCTTCTCCAGTGCTCCAGCGATGGCGACGGCGCCCAGGTCGCTACCGGAGAAATCCTTCAGCGAACCCATCAACCGGCCGATCGGGGTCCGAGCCCCAGCAACGATCACCGATGTCGTCATGACTACCTCCCGGGCGGGTCTGAAAGGCCGATCTTTCCGGTCGGCGCAGCACGATGTTTCCGCTCAGGTTACCGTTACGTTATGACCACCGAATCCGTCGCTGACCCTTGTGAGGTACGTCCCGCCTTGGCCTCGGCCTTGGTGACGGCCGTCGACCACGTCGGTATCGCGGTCCCGGACCTGGAAGTGGCCAAGAAGTGGTACCACGACAAGCTCGGGATGATCGTGCTGCACGAAGAGGTCAACGAGGAACAGGGCATCGTCGAGGCGATGCTCGCGGTACGCGGCGCCCCGGTCGGCAGCGCGCAGATTCAGCTGATGGCCCCCATCGACGAGTCCTCGACGATCGCGAAGTTCCTGGACAAGCGCGGCCCCGGCCTGCAGCAGCTGGCCTACCGGACCAGCGACATCGACGCGCTCTCCGAGCGACTGCGCGAGCAGGGTGTCCGGTTGCTCTATGAGGCACCGCGGCGCGGCACCTCGAACTCGCGGATCAACTTCATCCACCCCAAGGACGCCGGCGGCGTGCTGGTCGAGCTGGTCGAGCCGGCCGCGAACGCGGAAGCGCACTGAGTCACTAGGACCACTTCCTGGTCGGACCCCGGTTGTTCCGGTTAGTCCAACAGGGCGTATGCCAATGCCGGCGATCCTCGCCTGCTGAACCGCCGTGCCCATGCGGCGGTCCCAGCTTCGCTTCTCCTCCGTCGAACCTCGCTGAACCGTCGTGCCCATGCGGCGGTCCCAGCTTCGCTTCTCCTCCGTCGAACCTCGCTGAACCGCCGTGCCCATGCGGCGGTCCCAGCTTCGCTTCTCCTCCGTCGAACCTCGCTGAACCGCCGTGCCCATGCGGCGGTCCCAGCTTCGCTTCTCCTCCGTCGAACCTCGCTGAACCGCCGAAATCAGCCGGCCACACCACCACATGGGCTACGCCGCAACGGATTTCGTGATCACACCCGGGACACCGATAGACCTTCACGGCCCGCGGCCCGGCGATCGACACGACGACGTACTCGTAGCCGTCGGGGCCGGTCTCCACGCGTTGTCGCAACGACAGCGGCGCCGGGGGCTGTTGCCGAGCCGATGGTCTGCGGCGACGAGCCATGGCGATCAGCCTACTGACCCGACATCAGGCCAGTTTGGACAGTGCGGCCGCCGCGTCGTAGCCGCTGAACCCGTCCAGCTCATCGCGACGCAGGCGATTCACCCAGGCCGGGTCCGCGAGCAGCGCGCGCCCGACGGCCACCACGTCGAACTCCCCGGCGTCGAACTGTTCGACCAGACGGTCGACCGGCGCGGGCTGGATCACCTCGCCACGCTTCTCGCTGCGGAACTGCGTCTCCAACCCGACCGATCCGACTGCGATGACCGGCACCCCGGTGACCTTCTTGGTCCACCCGGCGAGGCTCAGTTCGCTGTCATGGTCGGGGAAGCCAGGGGCGTAGTGCCTGCGTGTCGAGGGGTGCAGGGCATCCACGCCGGCCTCGACCAGTGGCGTGAGCAGTTCTTGCAACTGGGTCGGATCCTCGGCGATGGATGCCGCGTAGTCAGTGCCCTTCCACTGCGAGAAGCGGAAGATGATCGGATAGTCCGGGCCGACCGCGGCGCGCACCGCGGCAACCACCTCGGCCGGGAAGCGCGTGCGAGCTGCCAGCGATCCGCCATAGCCGTCGGTACGCCGATTCGTGCGCTCCCAGAAGAATTCATCGAGCAGGTAGCCGTGAGCACCGTGAATCTCGACCGCGTCGAAGCCGAGGTCTCGGGCGGTGGCGGCGCTGGTGGCGTACAGCTGCGCGGTCTCGGCGAGTTCGTCGGTGCGCAGTGGGCGACCCCGCCGTTCCCCGTGCCCATCAATGCCCGACGGGCCGACCGGTTCCACCCCGTCGTCGTCGCGGCGTTCAACGCCCTGGTGCCACAACTGCGCGGCGATCGTCGCGCCCCCGGCGTGCACACCGTCGACCACGCGGGTCCACCCGGCCAGTACCTCGTCACCGGCCAGCGTCGGCACGCTGGCCGGGAATCCCGCTGCCGGGTCGGGTAACCGGATGCCCTCGGTGATGATCAGCCCCACCCCGCCCGCGGCACGCCGTCGGTAGTAGTCGGCCACGTCGCTGCCCGGAATACCTCCCGGCGAAGCCTGGCGGGTCATCGGCGCCATCGCGAACCGATTGGGAACGGTCAGCGAACGGACCGTCAGCGGCTGGAAAAGATCATCGAGTGCCATGCGGTCCTGCAACGCAGGACCGTGCGCTGCTATTCCGGCAACCGATCAGAACAGCCGGAACTCGTCGCTGTCCATGCCGCGCATCGCGTCATAATCCAGTGTCAGGCAACGAATACCGCGGTCGGTGGCCAGTGTGCGGGCCTGCGGCTTGATCTGCTGAGCGGCGAATACCCCACTGACCGGCGCGAGCAGGCTGTCGCGGTTGAGCAGTTCCAGGTAGCGCGTGAGCTGTTCCACACCGTCGATCTCGCCACGCCGTTTGATCTCCACCGCGACCGCTCGCCCTTGTGCGTCGCGACACAACAGGTCAACCGGGCCGATCGCGGTCATGTACTCGCGGCGCACCAACGAGTAACCCTCGCCGAGCAGTTCGACATGCTCGGCGAGCAGCACCTGCAACTGTGCCTCGACGCCGTCTTTCACCAGACCGGGGTCGACACCCAGCTCGTGGCTGGAGTCGTGCTCGATCTCCTCGATGGTGATCCGCAACTGATCGCCGGTTTTCCTGTTCGCCACCACCCACACCGGCAACTCACCGCCGGTCTCCTCGGTGAAGCGGCACGGTGGGCTCATCCAGTTCAGTGGCTTATAGGCACGGTCGTCGGCGTGCACGCTGACCGAACCGTCGGCTTTCAACAGCAGCAGTCGGCGGGCGGAGGGCAGGTGCGCGGTAAGCCGGCCGACATAGTCGACGGTGCACTGGGCGATCACGAGTCGCATCCGACCCACCTTAAAGGCCCGCGCCGAGCAATTATTCTTACGCCACGATGAAGCCGCCAAAGACGACCGCGCAACTCCTCGGCCGCGCGCTGGAGATGCTCACACGCCAGAGCGGCCGGCTGCCCGAAACACCCGAATACGGCTCCTGGCTACTGGGCCAGGTGTCCGAAAGCCAATACCTGCGCCGGATTCGTATTCAGTTCATCTTGACCATCGTCATGGTGGGGACGAACCTGATCGGTGTCGCCGTGGATGTCTTGCTGGTGACGGTGGCCTTTCCGGTGCCCAATGTGTTCACCGATGCACCAAAATGGCTGACCTTTGGGCTGGTGCCGGCCTATGTGGTGATCGCGATCATCGGCGGCACCTACGGGATCACCCGGCACACCATCAAGAAATTGCGTTGGGCCATCAAGGAACAGACGCCCACGCGCGACGACGAACGCAACGCCTTCCTGACCCCGTGGCGAATTGCGCAGGTGGTGCTGGCCCTATGGGGCATCGCGACGGTGTTGTTCACCGTGCTCTACGGGATGTGCGACAAGATCTTCATCCCGATCATCGGGTTCACGACGAGCGTCTGCGGCATTCTGGTGGCCACCGCCTGCTATCTGTTCACCGAATTCGCGTTGCGGCCGGTGGCCGCCCAGGCACTGGCCGCGGGCCCGCCGCCACGGCGAATCCTGTCGGGCATCATGGGCCGGACGATGATGGTCTGGCTGCTCACCTCGGGCGTCCCCATCCTGGGTATCGGCCTGGCAGCGCTGTTTGCGGTGGTGTTGAAGAACCTGACGTTGACCCAGTTCGGCATCGCCGTGCTGATCGCATCGGTGACGACGCTGTTCTTCGGGTTCCTGCTGATGCTGATCCTGTCCTGGCTCACCGCAACACCGGTACGCGTGGTGCGCGCAGCTCTGCGACGCGTCGAGCAGGGCAACCTACAAGGCGACCTGGTGGTGTTCGACGGAACCGAACTCGGTGAGCTGCAGAGCGGCTTTAACGCCATGGTGCACGGACTGCGCGAGCGTGAACGCGTGCGCGATCTGTTCGGCCGCCACGTCGGTCGTGAGGTGGCCGCCGCCGCGGAACGCGATCAGATCCAACTCGGCGGCGAAGAGCGCCATGTCGCAGTCATTTTCGTCGATATCGTCGGCTCGACACAGATCGTGACCGCCAAGCCCGCAACCGAGGTCGTCACCCTGCTGAACCGGTTCTTCGCCGTCGTCGTCGACGAGGTCGACCGTCACCAGGGGCTGATCAACAAGTTCGAGGGCGACGCCACGCTGGCGATCTTCGGCGCCCCGAACCACCTCGACCAGCCCGAGGACGAAGCACTGGCCGCCGCCCGCGGCATCCTGTACCGATTGGCCGCCGAGGTGCCGGAGATCCAGGTGGGCATCGGTGTGGCGGCCGGGCAGGTGGTGGCCGGAAACGTCGGCGCCAAAGAACGTTTCGAGTACACCGTGATCGGTGAACCGGTCAACGAGGCCGCCCGCCTGTGCGAGTTGGCGAAGACTCAACCGCTACCCATGTTGACGACTGCCAGGACCATGTACGCCGCCAGCATCAGCGAGCAGGCTCATTGGGTGGTGGGTGATTCGATTGTGTTGCGCGGCTACGAAGCACCCACGGTGCTGGCCAGCCCGCTGTAACGCCGTCTACTCGTGTGCAGCCGCGAAACGTCAAGGATCGCGGTGTCGAAGGTCTTCCCGGGGACCAGGGCCCGGCACTGTCCTGTCGCTTTTCCGCTAGTGCCGTCGACCGGAGCGTGTCATCGTGGAAACGTGCATGATGACTTCGACCGCTGCTATCGCGCCGTGAAGTCCAAGGACGCCCGCTTCGACGGCTGGTTCATCACCGCGGTGCTCACGACGGGGATCTATTGCCGGCCCAGCTGCCCGGCGCGCACGCCGCTGTCGCCGAACGTGGAGTTCTATCCCACCGCCGCCGCGGCGCAACGAGCCGGCTTCCGCGCCTGCAAGCGGTGCCGCCCAGACGCCGCGCCGGGTTCGCCGGAATGGAACATCCGCGGCGACATCGTGGGGCGGGCTATGCGCCTGATTGCCGACGGCACGGTCGACCGGGAGGGCGTGAGCGGGCTTGCCGGACACCTCGGCTATTCGGCCCGCCAGTTGCAGCGGTTGCTGCAGGCCGAGGTCGGCGCCGGCCCGCTGGCCCTGGCCCGCGCCCAGCGCACACAGACCGCCCGCGTCCTGATCGAGACCACCGACCTGCCCTTGGGTGATGTCGCATTCGCCGCCGGATTCGCCAGTATCCGCCAGTTCAACGACACCGTTCGTGCCGTGTGCGCCACGACGCCGACGGTGTTGCGCAGCAACGCCACCGCACGCTCCCACAATCGGTCCGACCGCGAAAGCCCCGGGCCGGGCGCCCTGTCGCTGCGCCTGCCGGTGCGGACCCCGTTCGCGTTCGAGGGCGTGTTCGGTCACCTGGCGGCCTGCGCGGTGCCCGGGTGCGAGGAGATCCGCGACGGCGCTTATCGACGCACACTGCGCCTGCCACACGGCAACGGCATCGTCAGCCTGCGCCCGGCCCCCGACCACGTCCGGTGTCGTCTCATGCTCGACGACTTCCGTGATCTGACCGCCGCGATCACCCGCTGCCGACGACTCCTGGACCTCGATGCTGACCCGGAAGCGGTCGTCGAGGCCCTGTCGGCGGACCCCGACCTGGCTCCGATGGTGGCCAAGGCCCCGGGGCAACGCATTCCGCGAACCGTCGACGAGGCCGAGCTCGCGGTGCGCGTGGTACTCAGCCAGCAGGTGTCGATCAAGGCCGCGCGCACCCACGCACATCGACTGGTGCTTGCGCACGGTCAACAACTCGACGATCCGGACGGCGGGCTCACTCACGTCTTTCCCTCGGTGGAACGCCTCGCCGACATCGATCCCGATCAGCTCGCCCTTCCCCAAGCCCGTCGGCGAACACTGCTCACACTGGTCGAGCGACTGGCCGACGGCGCCCTGGGCCTGAGCGCGGGCTGCGATTGGGAACGCGCGCGCCATGACCTGATGGCAGTGCCGGGGATAGGCGCCTGGACCGCTGAAGTGATCGCCATGCGCGGGCTGGGCGACCCCGACGCGTTTCCCGTCACCGATCTCGGCGTGCAGGTAGCGGCCCGTCGGTACGGCCTGCCTGACACCCCACAAGGCCTGATCGAGCGCAGTGCGCGCTGGCGGCCGTGGCGCTCCTATGCCACCCAGCATCTGTGGGCCAGCCTCGATCACGCCGTGAACGACTGGCCCCCGGCTTCGAAGGAGATCGCATGACCACGCAGCGCATCATCGATAGTCCTATCGGTCCGCTGACCCTTGCCGGCAATGACGGCAAGCTCAGCCATCTGTTGATGCTGGATCATTCGCACGCCCCCAGCCAGACCGGTTGGATTCGCGACGACACCGCGTTTGCCGACGTGGTGGAGCAGCTCGCGGCCTACTTCGCCGGCGACCTCACCGAGTTCGTACTGGAATATGACATGGCCGGCACCGACTTCCAACGCCGAGTGTGGACCGCCCTGCTGACCATCCCGTACGGCCAGACGCGCTCTTACGGTGAGCTGGCCAGCCAGATCGGGTCGCCCACGGCGTCGCGCGCAGTTGGGTTGGCCAACGGCCGCAACCCGATCTCGATCATCGTCCCCTGCCACCGGGTGATTGGCAGCAACGGCAGCCTCACCGGGTACGGCGGCGGTATCGACCGCAAGCGAACCCTGCTCGCCCTCGAACAGCAGCACAGCCACGCCACCCTGTTCGACTGATCGTGAAACGAGCCGGGGCCGGAACCTCACAAGGGTTCCGGCCCCGAATCTCGGGTAACAGCTGCCTATCCGATGATGTCGATCGGGTCGGGCATCGGGAACACATCTTGGTTGGTGAACGCCCCCAGGAAGGCAGACAGACCGGTCAGCGCCTCGTCCAACGTCGGAGTCGGTGAGTCCAGGTAGCCGGCCAGGTATCCCTCGTTGATGATCGGGAGCAGCGACGGGTGGTCGTTCAATCCGTAGATGTGGTAAGTCTCCGGGTCGAACCAGCTGGAGATGGAGTTGCTGATCCCGTCCAGCGCTGCCTTGCCCAACGCGGTGACGAGGTCACCGAAGTCGATGTTGGGCGGCAACAGACCACCGCCGGCAGGCAACTGGTCGATGTCCCCCGGCGGCCAGCCGTGGTCGATGCTGCCGTAGCCGAGATTCACCAAGATCCGGGTTACCGGCTCCAGCAGCTCGTAGAGCGGCATTCCGATGATCGGGAGCAGCTGCAGCGGTGCCAGCAGCGGCAGAATCTCCAACGGAATCATGTGGAACGTGGTCAGCGAGTCAGGGTCGCTGACCGGTAGTTCGATCGCATTCGCGATCTCTTCCGGAGTCGCGCTCGCGTACACCGAGTGCCCGTAGATGAAACCCAGCGTGGAGTTGAGCTGCGACAACGGGTTGTCGTAGATCGGCTTGACCCCAACCGGGTCGTACTCGTAGTTGTAGGCATCGGTGTGATACCCATCGAGATCTACCCGCGCGGCCGACATGGAACCGATCGTCACGATCCGGACAAGGTCGTTGGACACCTCGTTCTCTTGCAACCAATCCACCAGGTTGGCCGCGATCCCGCCACTCTGGGAGTAACCGAAGACCACGATCGGATGCTCTGAATCCACAGTCCCGGCGTTGAGCCGCTCGGCAATCGAATTCTCCAGGTACCGAAGACCTACCGCACTCGAGGTCGCACTGACGTTCTCCGGACCAAACTGCGAGTACAGCTCGCCGGTAAAGCCGTGCGGTTTCAAGAAGAGCTCGTCGATGGCCGCCATAAAGGCGGGGGTTGGCTGCGGAATCCCCGTACCCCCCATGATCAATGCGACGCCGTCTCCGAGCGACGTACCGTTCCCCGTGAGGGAGAACGCCGGTGACTGCACATGGGCTAACGGTGAGACGACAGGGGCACCCGCGAAGACACTGGCAGCAGCAACAGTGGCAACAAGCGGTAAGCAAGCGTTAACTCGCACGCGGTTCCTCCTATAAAGATCCTTAATCGAAGCTTAAAGGTATCCCCCGAGGAGTGGTCTCTGCAATAGCTTCAGCGGAAAATTTGACACGCGTCAGCACCCCGAGAACGAGCAGGCCGGCCCGACCTCACCGGCCGACGGCGTAGGCCGACCTATGGGATATGTGGGGAATGCCTGTGCCCCCCAACTGTTGTTGGGGGGCACAGGTCTTAATGTTGTGTTCGGCGGTGTCCTACTTTTCCACCCGTGTGGGCAGTATCATCGGCGCTGACAGGCT
>Ga0153956_1000685_pt1 | contig 35313 bp, 35 predicted proteins | sample TSFL040MetaG_FD_104704 | JGI IMG/M metagenome (GOLD analysis project Ga0153956, IMG submission 104704) | Attine ant fungus gardens microbial communities from Florida, USA - TSFL040 MetaG | ecosystem: Host-associated > Fungi > Mycelium > Unclassified | place: USA: Florida, Wekiwa Springs... | reverse complement strand
TGGAGGACGCCGTCGACGATGTCGGCGGCTATGCGGCGCGCGGCGAGGCCGGGAACCTCTGTCGGCGGAACGAATCGCGATGGCTTCATGAAAAGGACGCTAGCAGGAACCGGAGGAGGGAGAGATACGATGGAGCGGCAGGGATGACATGCGAATATGCCAAATGTAAGAATCGTGACGCGGTTTAAATAAACCGCGCGACGAATATGAAGCGGCGGGATTTGCATGGCCGCTTCGCACTGAATGAGACGGAGATTGACATGACGGGCGAACCGAAAAAGGAAAGCGTGGATACGTCGTCGCCACGCCGCCCGTTGCCTCCCGCGGCTCAGCGCGCGCTGGCCGAAGCCGAAGCCCGCAGAATTGCGGCGAAGGAAAACAACCCTGAGCAAAATCCGGATGCCCTGAAAGAGGTAAACGGCCCGAAGGGGCCGGAGCCGACCCGCTACGGCGATTGGGAAGTCAAAGGGATAGCTTCGGATTTTTGACGTCAGAGGCGGGCTCGGACGACTAAGTAGAATCCCAGACCGGCTTGTCAGCAAACGATTCGACCGGTATTTAGGGATATGTTCCTAGATATCCCGAATCGCATGGCCACGAAGTCCGCACGGCGGCGCGATCGGCTGTGGGCGGGCATCCTGCTCGCGTTGATGTTCAGCGCGGGCCTGGTCGCGGGAACATGGTTGCCGCGCAACACATCGCGGGGCGATGCTGAACGGGCGGAGCGCGACCGGCTCGTCGAGGCCGCACACAGTCCCAATGCAGGCGCTCGTCAGTCTGCGCAAGTCATGTATGTGATCGATGGCGATACCTTCGAGGCGCGGGTGCATCTGTGGCAGGGTCTCGATATCACCACGCGGGTGCGGCTGCGTGGCGTCGATGCGCCGGAACTGAAGGCGCGGTGTTTCGAGGAAACACGGATGGCACAGGCGGCGCGGGCTGCGCTCGCCGCGATGCTCAAAGAGGGCGGCGTCATCATCTTCAATGTCGGGCCGGACAAATATAACGGTCGCGTGGTCGCGAGTGTCGCCACGCGAACGACGCCCGATGTCTCGGCGGCGCTGATCGCGGCCGGGCATGGCCGCCCATACAATGGTGGCCATCGCGCTGGATGGTGCGATTAGAGCAATTTAGAAACGCCGGAACGGCGGGCCTTATCGCGACGTCACCACCACCGGCGTGCCAACCGAGACGCGCTCGAACAGGTCGGTGATGTCGGGATTGTACATCCGCACGCAGCCATAGGAGACGTAGCCGCCGACCGATTTCGGCACGTTGGTGCCGTGGATGGCGTATTCGCCGCCCGCAAGCGTCATCGCCGCCACACCCATCGGATTGCGAGGTGATCCGCCTTCGATGACGTCGGGGATGTTCGGGTTGTCGCGCTTCACGTCGGCGGGTGGCGCCCAGGCCGGATTGCGGTACTTGCCGCTGATTCGCGTTGAACCGGCCCATTCCTTGCCGCGCTTGCCGACGCCGACCGGGTAGCGGACGGCGTGCTGCTCGTCGAGAATGAGGTAGAGGCGGCGTTCGCTGGTCTTCACCACGATGGTGCCTGGCGAATAACCCGCCGGCGCGCGAACCATATCTGGATGCGCCAGCGCCGGAGCGCTGGTGGCAATAACAAGCGAACCGGCAAAAGCGGCGGCAAGAATTGAAACAAGCGGGCGCACGGCAATCGATCTCCGAAAATCTGTCAGGCGGCGCAGCGTCTTGAGCCTGCGCCATAGCTTGCGCCGCATAGATAAGCGAACCGTTTCCGCCCGTGTCATGCGACTTGTAAGCCATAAAGAAAAAACCGGCGGCGGTGTAAATGTCCGCAAAACCACAGTCGCGAGGAATCCGCCGTGCGGAGGCCCGGAAGACGGAAAAGCCGCCTAACAATGCCGTGATGGCACGAGACGCTCAAAGGAAAAGGCCTCTCCCTGCGAGGGAAAGGCCTTGATGAGAACCTGCTTGAGGGCCGATCAGGCGTGGGCGGCCTTCTTGTTCTGCCGGTTGTTGACGAGGTCGGTCACCACGGTCGGATCGGCAAGCGTGGTGGTGTCGCCGAGGCTCGACGGCTCGTCTTCCGCGATCTTGCGGAGGATGCGGCGCATGATCTTGCCGGAACGGGTTTTCGGCAAACCCGGCGCGAACTGGATCAGGTCCGGTGAGGCGATCGGACCAATGTCCTTGCGAACCCAGGCGACAAGCTCCTTGCGCAGCACATCGCTCGGCTCGACGCCGGTCATTAGGGTGACATAGGCGTAGATGCCCTGGCCCTTGATGTCGTGCGGGTAGCCGACCACGGCGGCTTCCGATACGCTTTCATGCGCCACCAGCGAGCTTTCGACTTCGGCTGTGCCCATGCGGTGGCCGGAGACGTTGATGACGTCATCGACGCGGCCGGTGATCCAGTAATAGCCGTCGGCGTCGCGGCGGCAGCCATCGCCGGAGAAGTACTTGCCTTTGTAGCTGGAGAAGTAGGTCTGTTCGAAGCGCTCGTGATCGCCATAGACCGTGCGCATCTGGCCCGGCCAGGATTTCGCGATGCAGAGATTGCCGCTGCACTCGCCCTCCAGCACTTGGCCTTCGGCATCGACGATCTGCGGTACCACGCCGAAGAACGGCTTGGTGGCCGAGCCCGGCTTCTGCGCAATGGCGCCCGGCAACGGCGTGATCATGACGCCGCCGGTTTCGGTCTGCCACCAGGTGTCGACCACCGGGCAGCGGCTGTCGCCGACCACGCGGTAGTACCATTCCCATGCTTCCGGATTGATCGGTTCGCCGACGGAGCCGAGCAGCCGCAGGCTTGCGCGCGAGGTTCTTGTCACCGGTGCATCGCCCGCTTGCATGAGGGCGCGGATCGCGGTCGGCGCTGTGTAGAAGATGTTGACTTTGTGCTTGTCGATGACGTTCCAGAACCGCGAATTGTCCGGATAGTTCGGCACGCCCTCGAACATCAGCGTGATCGCGCCGTTCGCGAGCGGCCCATAGAGAATGTAGCTGTGGCCGGTGACCCAGCCGACGTCGGCGGTGCACCAGTAGATGTCACCGTCGTGATAGTCGAAGACGTAGCGGTGGGTCATCGCGGCGAACAGCAAATAACCGGCGGTGGTGTGCAGCACGCCCTTGGGTTTGCCGGTCGAGCCGGAGGTGTAGAGAATGAACAGCGGGTCTTCCGCGTTCATTGGTTCGCACGGGCACTCGCTGTCGACCACGGCCGCCGCCTCATGGTACCAGACGTCGCGCGTCGGATCCATGTTGACCGCGCCGCCGGTGCGCTTGACGACGACGACCCAATCGACGCCGCCGACCTTGGCGATAGCCGCGTCGACATTCGCCTTCAACGGAATCTTTCGGCCGCCGCGCAGTCCTTCGTCGGCGGTGATGACGACGTTCGATTTGCAGTCCTCGATGCGGCCCGCGATCGAGTCGGGCGAGAAGCCGCCGAACACCACGGAGTGGATCGCGCCGATGCGCGCGCAGGCGAGGATCGCATACGCCGCTTCCGGAATCATCGGCATGTAGATGGTGACGCGGTCGCCTTTCTTGACGTTACGCAGCCGCAGGATGTTGGCCATCTTGCAGACTTCGTCGTGCAGTTCGCGATAGGTGATGTGGCGCGATTCAGACGGATCGTCACCTTCCCAGATGATCGCGGTCTGGTCGCCGCGCTTATCCAGATGCCGGTCGATGCAGTTGTAGGTGGCATTGAGAACACCGTCCTCGAACCACTTGATCGAGACCTTGCCGGGTTCGAATGAGGTGTTTTCGACCTTGGTGAAAGGCTTGATCCAGTCGAGACTTTTCGCGGCTTCGCCCCAGAACCCGTTCGGGTCCTTGATCGAGCGGGCGTACATCTCGTCGTACTTTGCCTCGTCGACATAGGCGCGTTTGGCCCATTCGGGCGTGACTGGATGAATCGTCTCAGACATTGTTTTCTCCCGGATCGCCCATGAACGCGGGCGGCTAATCTTATTAGCCGGGATTATGCTCCCTGCGAGGGGAGCGGGACAAGTTGGAAGATTTAGGACTTTTGTCGAGACACGGTTGAAAATGTTCAATCGGTCGCGCGGATTTTACGCGGTGACGGACGAAACACCGCAGGCGAGGAAGCATCGCGATGAGGCAGGTGTTGGCGGACGTCAGACGCCGCCCATTTTGCATACGATCGCCCATTGCTGCGGAGTCACAGTCTGCACCGACAAACGTGACAATCGCAACAGTTCCATGTCGGCGAGCTTCGCCTCGGCTTTCACTGCGACCAGTGTCACGGGCTTCTTCAGCGATTTCTTGGCGGCGATATCGACGCAGACGAATTTACCGGATTCATCGGTCGGATCGGGATAATGCTCGCGCACGATCACGGCGATGCCGACGACTTCCTTGCCCTCGTTGGAATGATAGAAGAAGGCGAGGTCGCCCTTCTTCATCTTCATCATGTTGAGCTTGGCGGAATGGTTGCGCACGCCGGTCCATGCCTCGCCCTTCGCGCCCTTGGCGACCTGCTGGTCCCATGACCAGGTTGAGGGTTCAGATTTGACGAGCCAGTAATTCATTGCGCCTTGGTCCTTATCCTTCCGCCTTGAACGGGCGGGTCAGCAGCATCTCGATCGCTTCGTTGACGGTGATCGCGCCGTTGAGAACGTGTGCGACCGCCTCCGCGACCGGCATTTCGATGCTCTTCTCGCGCGCGATTTCGAGCAGTACGGGTGCCGTGAATTGCCCCTCGCTTAGAATGTCGGGCGAAAATGTCTCGCCGCGTCCGAGTGCCATGCCGAAGGTGAAATTGCGCGACTGCGGGCTCGAACATGTCAGGATCAAATCGCCGAGGCCTGACAGACCTGCGATGGTTTCGCCGCGCGCGCCACAGGCGAGGCCGAAACGCATCAACTCAGCAAAGCTGCGCGTCGTGAGAGCGGCGAGTGCCGATGCGCCGAGTTGTTTTCCGGCCGCGATGCCCGCTGCGATCGCCAGCACGTTCTTCACCGCGCCGCCGATCTCGACGCCGCGCACGTCGGTGGTGTGATAGGGCCGCAGCGAGGCGGAGCCGAGCGCATGGGTCAATGCAATGGCGAGCTTCTCCTCGGCAGCCGCCAGCGTCACCGCCGTCGGCAGACCGCGCGCGACATCGCTTGCGAAACTCGGACCCGACAGGATCGCGGGCCGCGCCTGCGGCAGTACGTCGGCCGTGATCCCGGTCATGAATTTGTGGGTGCCGCGCTCGATGCCCTTGGCGCAGATCACAACGGGCGTTCCGTCCGCGACATGAGGCGCAAGTGCTGTCATCGCCGCGCGCAGGCTTTGCGCGGGCGTCACCAGCAGAAGAATGTCGGCTTTCGCGCTGTCGGCGAGACTGCCGGTCACCCGAATGGTCTGATCGAGCCTGATGCCGGGTAGTCGCGGATTTTCTCCATTTTGCTTCATCGCATCGAGTGCGGCCGCATCGCGGCCGAACAGAGTCACCGCACGGCCCGCGCGCGCGCTGGCGTTGGCGAGCGCCGTGCCCCACGCGCCTGCGCCGATGACCGAGATGGTGTCGAAGGATGCCATGAATCTATTTTATGTGATGTGGATTTCGATTGAGGAACGGTTTCGCCGCGCGCGTCAATGGCGCGCCCGGGTGTTGATGAGTTTTGTCGGCGTCTCGGCGGTCTCGTCCAGCTTCCAGCGTGCGCGCGGCGGCGCCGCCATGACATCGGTGAGGCCGCGCGCCAGCCGCTCCGCGCCCGCCCACGCGATCATCGCGCCGTTGTCGGTGCAAAGCTGCGGCGGCGGCACGATCATGGTGATCTGGTTGCTGGCCGCGATTTCTTGCAAGGCGTTGCGGATTGCGACGTTGGCGGCGACGCCGCCTGCCGCCACGAGCGCGCGCGGCGTGTCGAACTGCTCGCGAAACAGCCGCAGGCCCGAACGGATGCGATCGGTGGTGGATTCGAGCACAGCGGCCTGAAAGCCCGCGCACAGATCGGCGATGTCCTGCGGCTCCAGCGGATCGATGCGCGAGGCCTCGTTGCGCACGGCTGTCTTGAGGCCGGACAATGAGAAATTCGCATCCTTGCGCCCGAGCATCGGACGCGGAAAGGAAAACCGCTTCGGGTCGCCGTCGCGCGCGGCGCGCTCCACCTGCGGCCCGCCGGGATAGGGCAGGTCGAGCATCTTGGCGACCTTGTCGAACGCTTCGCCCATTGCATCGTCGACGGTGGTGCCGAGACGCACATAGTCGCCGACGCCGAGCACGGCGACGATCTGGGTGTGGCCACCGGAAGCGAGAAACAGGCAGTACGGAAATGCCAGCGGCACGGTGAGGCGCGGCGTCAGTGCGTGCGCCTCGAGATGATTGACCGCGATCAGCGGCGTGTCGTGCACGAGCGCGATCGCCTTCGCGGTGGTCAGTCCGACGATGACCCCGCCGATCAGTCCCGGTCCTGCCGCAGCGGCCACGCCGTCGAGTTGCGAGAATTCGATGCCCGCCTCACGCATGGCTCTTTCGACCAGAACGTCGAGCATCTCGACATGGGCGCGCGCGGCGATTTCCGGCACCACGCCGCCGAACGGCGCATGCTCGGCGATCTGCGAGCGCACGATGTTGGAGAGAATCCGGCCTGAGCCGTCCGCATGCCGCTCGATCACGGCGGCGGCGGTCTCATCGCAGGTCGTCTCTATTCCCAAAACCAGCATGGTGAAGTCTTGCGCCAAATCAGCTTTCACATCGGGCCATCGGATAGGATCGGCCGGAACACTTGCGTTTGCCGCCAAAGCGGCGTTCTGCTTGGTTCTCGGGTAGCATTAGCGGGCGTCCGGTAAAAGTGGGTTCCGCGGATTGAGGCATGAATGGCGATATTGGTGATGCGGCCCTTTCCGGACAATGAGGCGACTGCGGCGGCTCTGCGCGAAGCCGGATACGGGGTTTTGCTGTCGCCGTCGCTGCGGTTCGAGCCGGTCGCCGTGCGCGACGAGCCGGAAGCACATTATAACGCCGTCATCGTCACCAGCGCGAATGCCTTGCGCGGGATTGAGGGACAGCCGCTGCTGGCGCGGCTGCGCAGCACGAAAGTGTTTGCCGTCGGTGATGCGACGGCGGACGCGGCGCGCGCTTTCGGGTTCGGCGATGTCGAGAGTGCGTCCGGTGACGCCGTTGCGCTGTGCGATCTGGTGGGGAAGCGGCTGCGCGAGGCCGGTCAGATCTGTTATCTCGCGGGCGCCGATCTCAGCCGCGATCTCGGGACCGATCTTGGCGCGCGCGGTTATCAGGTGACCACGCTGACCACCTATCGGATGACGCCGCTCCTTCATTTTTCGGAAGCCGTCGAGGCGGCGTTTGGCGCAGGCGAGGTCGAGGCGGTGCTGCATTACTCCCGACGCAGCGCGCAATCCTTCGTCGGCGCCGTGAAATCGGCCGGACTGGAGATTTCCGCGCTGGCCCTGCCGCAATGCTGCATTTCGGAGGTGGTGGCTGCGGTGCTGCGCGAAGCCGGTGCTGCGCGGGCACTGGTTGCGGTGTCCCCCGACGAAAATGCAATCTTCGAGGTGCTTCATCGGGCGATTCCGCTGAAGCGGCGCGTGGCGAAATCTGGTAAGCAGTAAAAAACGCCGGGCGGGCCATGAGCACAGACGACGATCAGCGTGAGACCACTGAAGGCGCCACTCGCAAGCGCGCCGCGCCGACCATCGATCTCGATCCCTCGGAGGTGACTGACACCACCCCGCGTACGGAAGACGAGGCGGCCGCAGGCGAATCGTCATCGGACGAGCCGCGGACCGGCTGGCGTGCCCGCTTCGGCGGCGCGCGCGCATCGAAAGACAAGGCTGAGGCGGGAGAGGCGGTCGCTCCGGCGGCGGCGGTGCCGTCGCGGATCATTCTGGCTGCGGTCTTCAGCGCCGCTGTGGTGGCGCTGTTGGTGAATGGTCTGTGGAACGTGCTGTCGCCGGGCAGTTCGGACCCGGACATTCCACCCGCGCAGACGTCCACCATCGAGAATCTGGCAACGCGCGTATCTTCTCTCGAAGACAAACCGGCAGCGGTTGTCGACACCGGCGCGTTGACGAAGCGCCTCGATGCGCTGGATGGCTCGCTTGCGGCGATCCGCAACGATGTGAATACGCTGCGCGGCCAGATGCGGGATGCGTCCGCGAAGATTGCCGCGTTTGAAAAAAGCGCCGCAGCGGAGCCATCCGCCGTCAAAATCGCGTCGGACCTGTCCGGCATCGAGGGGCGGCTGTCGAAGATCGAGCAGCAGGTCGTGAGCGCGGCAACCGCGAAGCCGGTGGCGCCGCCGCCGGACGACACCGCGCTGCGCCGCGCGCTGGTCGCATCCGCGCTTGATCAGACTGTGCAGCAGGGGCTTCCCTTCGCGCCCGCGCTGGCCACGGCCTTGCGGTTTGGCGGCGGGGCCGCCGATACGTTGAAGCCGTTAGAGTCCTTTGTCGCAACCGGCGTGCCCGGCGCCGATGCCTTGTGTCGCGAATTGCTGACGCAATTAAAATCTTCCGACGCCAAGCGTGAGGAGACCCCGGCGGCCAGCGGTTGGCTTGACCGGCTGCGCAACAGCGCCGCGCGTCTCGTGCGCGTGACGAGGATTGATAATTCGGGTTCGGACCGTGCGGCGTTGCTGTCGCGCGCGAAGGCGGCTGCGCAGCGCGGCGATCTGGAGGAAGTGCAAAAGATCGTCGCGCAATTGCCGGAGCGTGATCGCGGCACGTTGCAGGGCTGGATTGACAAGGTGCATGCGCGCGCGTCGGCACTTGCAGCGTCGCGCGCGTTCAATCAGGCGGCCACGGCGGCGCTGCCTTCGCCGTCTCATTGATATAGCGTTGCGATCGGAATCCGCATGGTTCGCATCTTCTTTTTTCTGATCCTGCTGGCGGCGATGGCGCTGGGCGCGGCATGGGTTGCCGATCAGAGCGGCGGTGCCGTTCTGTCGTGGAATGGCTGGCGCGCGGAGACGTCGCTGCCGGTTCTGGCGCTGATCGTTGTGATTGTTGTTGTTGTTGCGATGCTGGCGTGGACGATCGTGCGCGCGTTCTGGAAGGTGCCCGCGCATCTGCGCCGCCGCCGCCACGAAAAGCGTCAGGCGAAGGCGCGCCACGCTATCACGCAGGGGCTGCTCGCGGTCGGCACCGGTGATTCGTCTATCGCGCGCCGTCATGCGGGCACAGCGAAGCGGTTAGCGGAGCACGATCCATTGACCCTGCTGTTGCAGGCGCAGACCGCGCAACTGGAGGGCGACCGCCCCGGTGCGCAACGCGCCTTTCACGCCATGGCCGAACGGCAGGACATGCGCCTGCTCGGCCTGCGCGGGCTTTTCATCGAAGCGCAACGCAACGACGATCTCCACACCGCAGTCGCGATGGCGGAAGAAGCCCTGAAGGTCGCGCCGAACTCATCCTGGGCATCGCATGCGGTGCTCGGCTTCCGCTGTGCGCAAAGCGATTGGGATGGTGCGCTGGCTCTGCTCGACAACAATCATGCGGCGGGCCTGATCGAGACCGCGCCGTATCGCCGGAGCCGCGGCGTTCTGCTGACGGCGCGCGCACTTGACCTGGAAGTGCGGGACCGTGACCTCGCGCGCAAGAGCGCGATGGAGGCGATCAAGTTCGCGCCGCAACTGGTGCCTGCAGCCGTGCTCGCCGCGAAGTTCTACAGCGAGGACAATCAGGTTCGCCGCGCCATGCGGGCCATCGAAGTGGCATGGAACGCCAATCCGCATCCCGATCTCGCCGAGGCCTACGCGCATGTTCGTCTCGGTGACTCCGCGCGCGAGCGGCTTGCCCGTGTCGAGATGCTTGCGCAGAAAATGCCCGACGACCGCGAGAGCCGTCTGGCGCTGGCGCGCGCCGCCGTCGAGGCCAGCGAATTCGATCGCGCGCGCGAGGCGCTTGCGCCGCTCATCGCCGCGCCGACGCAGCGTGTGGCGCTTCTAATGGCGGAACTGGAGCGCGCCGGAAACCACGACGAAGGCCGCGCCCGCGAATGGACCGCGCGCGCGGTGCGTGCAGCGCCCGACCCCGCATGGACCGCGGATGGCTATGTGTCGGACCGCTGGCGGCCGGTATCGCCGGTCACCGGGCGGCTCGATGCCTTCCAGTGGGTGACGCCGGTGGCGGCTCTGGCTTCCGACCACGTGGAGGTCGCGGCGGACGCTTCCCGTTTTCCGGAAAAATTGCCCGAGCCGGTCCCGGCCGCCATCGAATCGGACGTCGTGGCCGCCGAACCCGAACCCGAGCGGGTTACCGAAGACGCTCCGGTGGAAGCGGCCCCGGCCCCGGTGCTGATGCAGCCGGATAATGTGGCTCCGCCGGTGTTCCGGGCGCGCCCGGCCGCCGAGACCCGCAGCCCCGCGCCCGCGATTATCCCGCTGGTGCGCGCGCCCGACGATCCGGGCGTTCCCGAGGTCGATTTTTCCGACGATCCTGATGCGGGACAAGACCGTCAGCCCGGCGGCTGGCGGGGATTCGTGACGCGGTTGGGCGGCTGAAACCGGCCCGCAAATCTTGCAAAACCGGGCCGCGCCCGATAAACACGCGCCTGTTCGCACCGAGTTTCGGGTCAGCGACCAGAGTTCGCCGCAATAGCTCAGTTGGTAGAGCACGTCATTCGTAATGACGGGGTCGGGGGTTCGAGTCCCTCTTGCGGCACCACCTCATCCTGAACATCGCAACAGGCAGAGAAGCACTTTCGTGCTCAGGCCCGGATTTAACGCTTCGCGTCGCCGGGGCCCGTCACCACCACGGTGGCGGTCATGCCCGCGCTCAGCGTGACGCCCTCCGGCACGCGATCGATCGCGATGCGCACCGGAATGCGCTGCGCCAGCCGCACCCAGTTGAACGTCGGATTGACGTTGGCGATTAGCTCGCCTCCCGGCAAATTGTCGCGATCAGTGATGGCGCGTGCGATGCTCGCGACATGGCCGCGCAATTCCGTGCGGTAACCCAGCAGCCGGATCGACACGCGGTCTCCGATGTTGATCGAGCGCAGTTTGGTTTCCTCGAAATAACCGGCGACGTAATAGGAATCGCTGTCGACCACGGCCAGCAAGGCTTTACCTGCCGTGGCGTAGTCGCCCTTGTCGAGCAGGAGATTGGTGACGTGGCCGTTGACCGGCGCGCGCACCTGGGTCCGCGCGAGGTTGAGCTTGGCGATGTTGAGCGCGGCCTGGGCCTGATCGTAAGCGGCCTGCGCGGACAGCGCGGCGCTATGGGCTTGCGCAAGGGCTTCGTCCGAGATCGAGGCGGAGGAAAGCCTCTGCCGCCGCTCATATTCCTGCTGCCGCTGGTCGCGCAGGCTCTGCGCGCCGACAAGGGCGGCTTCCGCGTTCGAAAGCGCGAGCTGGAAGCGCGCCTGATCGATCACGAACAAGACGTCGCCGACCTTGACGTTCTGGTTGTCGACGACGCGCACGTCGATCACGACGCCGGAGACATCGGGCGTCACCTGCACCACATTGGCGCGCACTCGTGCATCGCGCGTCCACGGGCTGTCCTCGTAGGTGCGCCACAGATACCAGCCCGCGATGGCCGCAATGACAACGGCGAGCAGGGTCACGGAAAGGCGCAGGAGCGGCAGGCGTTCGGACATTCCATGGTTTCCGGTTAGAGCGTTGCGACCACAACGATGCTGAGCAAAATGACGTAGAGCGCGGTATTGAACAAAGGCGGATGCCAGATGAAACGGTAAAGGCCTGCGCGCGACAGCGCAAAACGCGCGGCCAGCCACAGAAGGGCGGCCACGAGTCCATATCCCATCAGCGGCGGCAGCAATACGCCGGCAAAGTTGATTTCCTTGATCATGCCGTCACCGTCTCCATTTGCGGAGATTTGTCACTGGGCGGTTGGCCGAAAAACACCGCATGCCGTTTCATCAGCATGTCGATGTTGTAGAGCGCCTCGGCGGCGCGCAATGCCGCGGGACTGTCGTCGCGATGCAGCAGGCTGACGCAGGCCGCGCCAAGCGCGGGCAGGGGCGTCTGTCCCGCGCGCTGGCGGGCGGCGCGGGCGAAGTAATCCGATATATCCTTGCAAGCCGCTGCAACGACGCGCGCCGCGGGGGATGGCAGGTGATGGCGCAGCGAGTGCAGAACCATCACGTTAAGCCCGAGCCGAAGGCTGCCGAGCCCGCCCTGGATCGTCGCACGCTCGTTCTCCTTCATCGGATCGAGGCGCGCGAACAACGCATTGTTGCGGTCGAACATCCGGCTCTCGAACGCCGCGCGGTCGGAATGTTCGCCGCGGCTGATCGCGGCGAGATCGCGGAACATGCCCTGCATCAACCGTTGCACCGCCCAGTCGGTCCGCAGCGGCCAGAGCAGGCCCAGCGATGCACCGCCGATCGCAATGCCGGTGACATAACCGAAGGCGCTGTTGATGAACGCGGTGAAGTCGTAAGTCATCGTGTTGAGGATCGGCATCAGCCCGCCCACGGTCAGGATCAGCGGTAACGCAAAGCGTGCCGACTGAGGCGTCGGGAGAAACGCGGCGGAGATAAGATAGAAGGGAGCGAAGGCAACCGCCAGCGCCGTGAACCCGGACAGCGGCGGCAGCACAGCGAACAGATAGAACGCGGCAATCGCAATCCCGGCGAAGCTCATCCAGAGAAACACCGCGGATGCGGCCGCCGGATTGTCGCGGCCGCCCATGATCGCGCAGATGATTCCGGCAAAGGTGATGGCGGTCGGCCCGTTCGGCCAGGCGGAAAAAATCCAGAAGGCGCTCGCGAGCAGCACCGCAAATGTCGCGATCGCGCCGCCGAGCAGCGCGGCGGACAGATCGCGGTAGGGCCGGAACGACGGCGCAGGCGGATTGCCGGGCAGGCGGCGGCCGCTGGCGATATGGGTGCGCAGCCATACCGTGTCGCGCCAGTGCTCGAGAACGTCGCCCAGCCGCAGCAGCATGCTGCGCGCCAGAAAGGATCGCGTGTCGGCGCGGAGCGTCGTGATGTCCGGCAGGTGGGCGTGGATCTCGCGGTGAAGTGCCGCTTCGTCGCTTTCTTCCTGTGCGGCGTCCGCCTGCGTTTTGGCTCCGGCCGACTGCGTCATGTGCGCGGCGGCCTTTTCCAGCAGGGGGCGCAGTTTTTCCGCCGTGGCAGGGCGTTCCTGCACAAGGGTCGCGAAACGGTCGTAGACCGACATCAGCATCGCCAGCAGCGCCAGCAATTTGCCTTCGAACTGCCGGATCGCCGGATCGACCACGCGAATCGCGGGCGTATCGAAGATCGCGAACACCCGCAGCGAATCCAGCGACACCACGGCATTGAGAATGCGGCGGCGATCGAGCAGGCCCGTGACCTCGTTCTGTTGGCCCTGCAGCGCGTCATGCGCCCAGCGCGCCATGCTCGGCAGGGTGGCGTCCAGCGCCTGGCGCAGCGCGTCGCCCGCGCGTTGCGGATAGACCAGATGATGCACCAGCGTGGCGCAGCCGATGCCGATCGAAATTTCGAGGCAGCGCGACACTGCGTAGTCGAATGCGGTATCCGGCGCGAGCGCGGCCGGAAGTCCGATGATCGCCGCGGAATAGCCCGACAGCATCCCGACATAGGCCTGCGGAGCATCGCGCAGATAGATCGTGATCGCGGTGCCGAGCCCGATCCAGAGCGCCAATGCAAGGCAGAACAGTTCCGGGCTGTTGTTGAACAGGGCGACGAACACAAGCGAGGCGATGGCGCCGATCACAGTGCCGAGTACCCGGTAGACCGATTTCGACAGCACCATGCCCGCCAGCGGCTGGCTGACGATATAGACCGTGGTGACCGACCACATCGGCTGTGAAAAATCGAGCCGCAGCGAGACATAAAGCGCCAGCACCGCTGCGGCGAAGCTCTTCAGCGAAAACACCACCTCGCGCCAGGTCAGGTTCTGGAAGGCTTGCAGCATGGCGGGTGGGCTCGAACCGGAGAGGCCAGGAGAAAGATCAAGAGAAGGATCAAGAGAAGGATCAGGAATACGTCTTCAAGGCTAGTCTTTTTCAAGGCCAGTCTTAATCGCTGAATCGCGGATTCAGAAGGCTCCGGCCGGGGTACGGAACGAGGTTTCGTTGCCGGAGTTTCATGGTCCCGCCATGAAATGACAAGATGGCGTGAAATAGGGTAAGAACGCCGTTCTCCGTTTGAGGACCCCATCCGGATGCTTGATAGACTGCGCCAGCTCATTACCGACGTTGTCTCCCCCACGGGGGCGGGACAAACCGCTTTTGCCGACGGTGATTACCGTCTGGCGGCAGCCGCGCTGCTGATTCATGTCATCTCGCTCGATGGCGAGCCTTCGGCTGCCGAAAAGCGCAAGCTGCATACCTTGCTGGAATACCGCTTCGACCTCGATCCTGGAACCGCCGATGTCTTGGTTCGCGATGCGACGCGCGTCGAGGGCGATGCGGTCGATCTCTATCATTTCACCAGCGTCATCATGCGTTCGGTGAAGGAGGAGGGCCGGCTGCGGATCGTCGAGATGATGTGGGAACTCGTCTATGCCGACGGCCATGTCAGCGAGTTCGAGGAAAACGTGATCTGGCGGGCCGCCGACCTGCTCGGCGTATCCGCGCGCGAGCGCATCAATCTGCGTCAGCAGGTGCAGGATGGTGAATTGGATTCCGACGCCGTAAGCTGACGCGCCGTTTTATCTCTCTGACAGGCCCAGGTCCGGATGCTCGAGCGTGTGACATTGATTACCGGAGCCTCGTCCGGCATCGGGCTCGAAGTGGCGCGGATATTTGCCGCGCGAGGCCACGTCTGTGTGCTGGTGGCGCGTCGTGCGGAACGCCTTGCCGAAATCTCCGATGCGATTGCCGCCACGGGTGCCAGGAAGCCGGTCGTCATCGCCTGCGATCTGGCTGCCGAGGGCGCGGGGGCGAAGCTGGCGGATGATCTCGCGGCGCGCGGTCTTGAGGTGGACATCCTCGTCAACAATGCGGGCTTCGGGCTGGCGGGAGCGGCGCGTACGCTCGACCGCGCGCAGCAGCTCGAGATGATCGATCTCAATGTCCGTGTGCTGACAGATCTCACACTGCGCTTTTCCGAGAGCATTATCCGCCATCGCGGCGGCATCCTGAACGTCGCCTCCATCGCCGCGTTCCTGCCGGGGCCGGGCATGGCGGTCTATTACGCGACCAAGGCCTTCGTGCTCTCCTTCACCGAGGCGATGCGGGGCGAACTGCGCAAGACCGGCGTGCGGGTCACGGCCTTGTGTCCGGGGCCGGTGCCGACGGAATTCCAGTCTCGCGCGGGATTCGTTCCGGGGGCGGATTCGAAAGTGCTGACTGTCTCTGCGGCTGACGTCGCCCGCGCCGGTTACGAGGGGTTGATGGCGAACCGGCAGGTGGTGCTGCCGGGCCTTGCCGTTCGCAGCATTCCGCTGTTGTTGCGATTTCTTCCGCGCGCGTGGGTGCTGGCCGCGGTCGCGAAGGTGCAGCAGCGGCGGCGGTAGAGTATTTCTGGTCTCTCATTTGTCATGCGCGGACTTGATCCGCGCATCCATCTTATTTGAGAGGAAAAATGGATTGCCGGGTCAACAGGGCGTTTACGTCCGTCTTCGACGGGCTATGCCCGGCAATGACACATCGACAATTAAGCCGACAAAATGCGAGATGTTCTCGCGCGTCAATCCGCCTCGCGCGTCACAATGTCGATCTCTGACGTCAACGTGCGATGCACGGGACATTTGTCGGCGATCTCCATCAGTCTGCCGTGCTGCTCTGCATCGAGTGAACCCTCGATGGTGATGACGCGTTCGATCCGGCTGATCATGCCGTCCTTGGTCTCGCATTCCGCGCAATCCTTGGCATAGACGCGCGTATGTTTGAGGTTCACCGTGACGCGGTCGAGCGGCAACGCCTTGCGCTCGGCATACATCCGCATCGTCATCGAGGTGCAGGCACCGAGGCCCGCGAGCAACAGGTCGTAAGGACCGGGGCCGCTGTCGAGACCACCGACGCCGACCGGCTCGTCGGCGATCAGCGTATGGCGTCCCGCCGTGACCAGTTGCTGGAAGCGGCCTTCGCCGGTTTCCTGCACGGTGACGCCTTCCTTCTCCGCAAGATCCTCCATCGCGCCGGGAGTTGCATCGAGATAGCGTTCGGCCCATGCCGCCACCATGTTCGCGACATAGAGCGCATCCTCCCGCTTCGTCAGCAGATGGTCAGCGCCCGCGAGCGAGATGAAGCTCTTGGGATGCTTGGCGGCGACGAAAATCTGCGTGGCGTTCTCGATGCCGACCGTGTCGTCGGTCGGTGCGTGGAAGATCAGCAGCGCGCGCCGCAGGTTGGCGATATGATTGGCAAGGTTTTGGCCTGCGACATCGTCGAGGAAGCTGCGCCGGATTTTGAAGGGACGCCCGGCAAGCGACACCTCGGCTTCGCCGCTGGCGCGGATGGTGTCGACATGATCCTTGAACAGGCCGGTAACATGGGCGGGATCGGACGGTGCGCCGATGGTGACGACGGCCTTCGCCTCCGGAACGCGCTCGGCAGCCGCGAGCACCGCCGCGCCCCCGAGGCTGTGACCGATCAGCAAAGCAGGTGCATGATGCTCGGCGCGCAGATGATCGGCGGCGCGGATCAGGTCCGCGACGTTGGATGAAAAATGCGTGTTGGCGAATTCGCCTTCGCTGTTGCCGAGTCCGGTGAAATCGAACCGCAGCACCGCGAAGCCGCGCTGTACCAGCCCGCTGGCGATGCGCTTTGCGGCGAGGTTGTCCTTGCTGCAGGTGAAGCAGTGGGCGAACAGCGCGGTGGCGCGGGGCGTGCCCTCGGGCCGGTCGAGTGCGGCGGACAGAAGCTGTCCCTCCGCGCCCGGAAACTGGAAACGCTCGGTGGGCAAGGCAACCTCCATGGTGCGGCGAGTTTCGCGCAGGATGCCAGACAAACGCCAGCGGTGCGAGGTGGAGCCTCGCGGGCGATCAAGCAGGATGGTTGGGCGTCGAGAGGAATTGGTGGAGCCAGGCGGGATCGAACCGCCGACCTCGTCATTGCGAACGACGCGCTCTCCCAGCTGAGCTATGGCCCCGTCGGCCGGTGGGATGCTCCGGCGCGGGCGTCATTTACAGTCCGGTGCAACCCCAAGTCAAGAACTCCGGCGGGGCATTCAATCCGGCTGGAAATGCCACATTTATGGCCATGACGCGGGCCGCCGCAGGCCCTCGGCTCTCTTGTTTGGTTCCGCCTGAAACGATAAGAGGGGCCGTCAACTGGAAAATCCGCCATGCGCGCCGTTCTCGATATCGTTCTCATCGTTCTCGATCTCTACGTCTGGCTGCTGATCGCCTCCGCCATCCTGTCCTGGCTGATCGCATTCAACGTCGTGAACACGCGAAACCAGTTCGTCGCCTCGGTCGCCGAGTTTCTCTACAAGATCACCGAGCCGGTGCTGCGTCCGATCCGGAATATGATGCCGAATTTCGGCGGTCTCGATATCTCGCCGATCATCGTCATTCTCATCATCATGTTCCTGCAGCGGGTCATCACCTATTACATCTATCCGAACGTGATCTGATCGGGCGGCTGACTGGCGATGGACCCCTGGCGCTATGCCACGCATGGCGTGATGGTCGCGGTCAGGGTCACGCCGCGCGGCGGACGTGATGCGGTGGACGGCATCGAAGAACTCGCCAACGGCAAATCCGTCGTCAAGGTTCGCGTCCGCGTAGCAGCCGAAGGCGGCGAAGCCAACCGCGCGGTGACCGAATTGTTCGCGGAGGTTCTGCGCGTTCCGAAAAGCAAAGTGAGGGTCGCCTCCGGCGTGACCTCGCGCGTCAAGCAGATCACGATCGAGGGCGATCCCAAACAACTCGGCGAGGCCTTGAAGGCCGCGACCGCCGCCAACACCAGGGACTGAGGACATCGATGCCGGGTCAAGTGATCGACGGGAAAGTGATTGCCGCGAAACTGCGCGAGGACGTGGCGGCGGAAGTGGTGCGGTTGAAGCGCGATCATGATCTTACGCCCGGGCTTGCCGTGGTGCTGATCGGCAACGATCCGGCCAGCGAAGTCTATGTCGGCAGCAAGACCAAGCAGACCGTCGGCGCGGGCATGGCATCGTTCGAGCACAAGCTCGCGGCCGACACGCCGCAGGCCGAAGTGCTGGCGTTGATCGATAAGCTCAATCGCGATTCGAATGTACACGGCATCCTCGTGCAGTTGCCGCTGCCCAAGGGGCTGGACGCCAACACCATCGTCAACGCGATCGATCCGGCGAAGGACGTCGACGGATTGCACCCGGTGAATGCGGGGCGGCTTGCGAGCGGGCTGTCGGCACTGACGCCGTGCACGCCGCTCGGCTGCATCATTCTCGCCAAGACCGTGCATGCCTCGCTCGACGGCATGAACGCCATCGTGCTCGGCCGTTCCAATCTGGTTGGCCGACCGCTGGTGCAATTGCTGCTCAATGAAAACGCGACCGTGACCATCGCGCATTCGCGCACGCGCGATCTGCCTGCGTTGTGCCGCGAGGCCGATCTGGTGTTCGCGGCGGTGGGTCGTCCTGAAATGGTGAAGCGTGACTGGATCAAGCCGGGTGCGACCGTGATCGATGTCGGCATTAATCGCCTGCCGGGCGAGGGTGGCAAGAGCCGCCTTGTCGGCGACGTCGCCTATGCAGAGGCGATGGAAGTCGCGGGCGCGGTGACGCCGGTGCCCGGTGGCGTCGGCCAGATGACGGTGGCGTGCCTTCTCGTCAACACCGTGCGCGCGGCCTGCGCGATCAACGGCTTGGCCGCGCCGGGGGTGTAGGCGTTGATTTTGATGGGTCCCCGCCTGCGCCGGGACGACGCGGGGACGACAGGAATGTGATTCGTTGATCGCGGCGATTCGCGCGATGAAGAAACGGCTGTCGTTGCCGCTACTTCTTCTTCGCGCGCTCGATGCCTTCGAGGATAAGCTTCTGCGCTTCTTCCGCGTTGCCCCAGCGCACGATCTTGACCCACTTGTTGGGTTCGAGATCCTTGTAGTGCTCGAAGAAATGCTGGATCTGCTCCAGCGTGATGGCCGGAATGTCGTCGTAATTCTGGATGCGATCGTAGCGCTTGGTCAGCTTGGAGGTCGGCACCGCGAGAATCTTTTCGTCGCCGCCGGCCTCGTCTTCCATGAACAGCACGCCGACCGGGCGGACCGCGATGACCGCGCCGGGAACGATGGCGCGCGTGTTGGCGACGATGACGTCGCACGGATCGCCGTCATCCGACAGCGTGTGCGGGATGAACCCGTAATTTCCCGGATACCGCATCGAGGTGTAGAGAAACCGGTCGACCACCAGCGTGCCCGCGGCCTTGTCGAGTTCGTACTTGATCGGCTCACCGCCGACCGGAACCTCGATGATGACATTGACTTCGTGCGGCGAGTTGGCCCCCACCGAAATGGCGTCGATATTCATGGATAACCTTGGATTAGGAATAAAGGCCGCGAACGGCGCAGCCGACGGGCGCTGTTTAGTCGCTTTTGCGGGCAAGGGAAATCGCTCAAAGCCTATCCCGGCACTATTTGATGGGGGACAAGGACGGCGAGGGCTCAGTTGCCCCAGGCGAAAGCCACCTTGTCGAGCGCCTTGGCACCGAATTGCTCCGATGAGCGCGCCACCATGCGGCCGCCGAGGCTTTGGTAGAAGCTGACGGCCGGATCGTTGTCCGACAGCGCCCAGATCACCATGCTCTTCAGCCCGCTCTGGGTCAGATCGCGCTTGGCGGCGGAGAACAGGCGGCGGCCGAAGCCCAGTCCTTGGAATTCAGGGCGCAGGTACAGCTCATAAATCTCGCCGTCGTAATGCAGGCTGCGGGCACGGTTGCGGCCGTAATTCGCATAGCCAGCGATCTTGTCGCCGAACGAGAGCACGCTGACGCGGCTGCCCTTGCGGATAGCGCCGTTCCACCATTGCGGGCCACGGCGGTTGATGAGCTTTTCCAGTTCCGCACCGGGAATAATGCCCTGATAGGCCGAGCGCCACGCCTCGTCATGGGTGGCGGCAATCTCGGCTGCATCGGCTGTCCGGGCGGGCCGGACTTCGATCAGGATCGTGCTCATGAACTAATCAAAGCAAGTCGCCGGTCGCTCGACAAGGTCTATCGTTAATTATCGGTTAACGTGTGGATTTTTTGCATCATCGCCCTGTGACATGTGCCGAAACAGGACATCCGGAGGGGCCTGGTGGATCGTTCGGCAAATTCGATGGTTCGGCATGGCGGGGCGCATGGTCGCACAGCGGCATTGGTGGCGGGTCTGATCGCGGAGCGTGAGCGCAATTCAGCGGGCGCGGTGCGCCAATATTTCCTTCGCCGCGCGAAAGCCGCTTTCCAGCGCGCCGTGCGCGGTGGAAAAGAAATTCGGCGAAGTGGCTTCGCCCGCGAAGAACAATCGTCCGTCCACGGGGGCGGCGAGAATGGCGCGGTCGTCCGCATGTCCTGGCAGCGCGTGCGAGTAGGAGCCGCGCGCGAAGTCGTCATGCGCCCAGCGTGACGATGCGAGCGGCGTCAGTTTTTTGCGGTAGTCGTTGCCAAGCAGGCCCGCGATTTCGTCAATCGCCGCCTGCGCCAGCGCGCCGTCGCCCGCGTCTTCGAGTTCGCGCGCATAGGTGCCGCCGAAATAACCCTCGATACACGCCATGCCCTGCGGCCGCAGATGATACGCGCCGGTTTTCGCCATACCGCTGCGTCCGCGCAGATTGCCGTCGGCGGGCAGATCGCCGGGAACGCCCAGCGCCAGCATCACCTTGTCGGCGAGGCCGAGCGGCAATCCGGCGGCTGCATTCACCTTGTCCGGCAGCGCGGGCGTGAAACGGATTTTCTCCTGCGCCAGCAGGTTCGTGGAGACGGAGACGATGACTTGATCGGCGGTGAGCGTGCCGCGCGAGGTGTGTAGCGTGAGGCGCGGGCCGGAGTGATCGATCAACGTCACCTGTGTGCCGAGCGCGATGTTGCACGAAGCGCCATAGGCTGCGATCAGCGCGCCGTAACCTTTCTCCACGCGCCAGTTGATCTCGGTGTCTTCATAGGCTGCCAGATCGTGGATCGAAGCCTGATCGAGCTCGCAGCCGTTGATGTAGGTCGATACCGCATCGATCTGCGCATTCCAGCGATTGCCGGGCGTGAGAAGATCGCTCGCGGGCCGGTCGGGGTTGTCTTTCGCATCGTCGTCCACGCGCTCGAAGAAGTCGTTGAGCTCTGCGAGAAACGCCTCGCGGTCAGCGAGCGGAAAACCCGCGTCGAAGGTCTGCTGTTGCCATGGCGGACGGTTTCGGTTGATCGCGAAGCCGAGTGTCTCTGCTATCGGCACGAAGAGATTTTTATCGGCGGAATGCAGCCAGCCACAGCCGACATCGAAGATCACGTCGTTGGGCAGAGACACGGTTTGCGCCCGGCCGCCGATCCGGTCGCGTGCTTCCAGAACAAGCGCCGAGAGGCCGGAGCCTTGCAGCGCCTGCGCGGCACCAAGGCCCGCCGCACCCGCGCCGATGATCGCGACGCCGATGTGAGAGGGAAGGGACATGCAACCAGAACCAATGAGGATGTCATGGACGTATGAGACGAAAATGCCCGGCGCAAGGCCGGGCATTTGAAATCGTTCCTGATGAGGAGGGCGATCAGCTTGCGAGCGCTTCCTTCGCCTTCTCCGCGCGCTTGCGCTCGTTTGGATCGAGGTGGCGCTTGCGCAGCCGGATCGACTTCGGCGTGATCTCGACCAGCTCGTCGTCCTCGATATAGGAGAGCGCCCGTTCCAGCGTCATCTTGATCGGCGGGGTCAGGCGCACCGCTTCGTCCTTCGACGTGGTGCGGATGTTGGTGAGCTGCTTGCCCTTGAGCACGTTGATCTCGAGATCGTTCTCGCGGGTATGCTCGCCGACGATCATGCCGCGATAGACGCGCCAGCCGGGCTCGATCATCATCGGGCCGCGGTCCTCGAGCTTCCACATTGCGTATGCGACGGCTTCGCCCTGTTCGTTGGAGATCAGCACGCCGTTGCGGCGGCCAGCGATCTCGCCCTTGTACGCGGCATAGCCGTGGAACAGGCGGTTCATGATCGCGGTGCCACGGGTGTCGGTGAGCAGTTCGCTCTGGTAGCCGATCAGGCCGCGGGTCGGCGCGTAGAACACCAGCCGCAGGCGGTTGCCGCCGGACGGCCTCATCTCGATCATCTCGGCCTTGCGCTCGCTCATCTTCTGCACGACCACGCCGGAGAATTCCTCATCGACGTCGACCACGACTTCCTCGATCGGCTCCTGCATCTGGCCGTTCTCGCCCTTCTCGAGGACGACGCGCGGACGCGATACGGCGAGTTCGAAACCTTCGCGGCGCATGTTCTCGATCAGGATCGCGAGCTGCAATTCGCCGCGACCCGAGACTTCCATCGAATCCTTGTCTGCGGCTTCGACCACGCGTAGCGCGACGTTGCCTTCGGCTTCGCGCAAGAGACGGTCGCGGATCAGGCGGCTGGTCACCTTGTCGCCTTCGGTGCCCGCGATCGGCGAGTTGTTGACCATGAAGGTCATCGACACGGTCGGCGGATCGATCGGCTGCGCCTGGATCGCCACTTCAACGGCCGGATCGCAGAAGGTGTCGGCGACGGTGCCCTTGGTCAGACCCGCGATCGCAATGATGTCGCCGGCTTCGGCGAGTTCGATCGGCTGGCGCTCGAGGCCGCGGAAGGCGAGGATCTTGGAAATGCGCCCGGTCTCGATGGTCTTGCCGTCGCGCGACAGCACCTTCACCGTCTGGTTCGGCTTCACCGAGCCCGAGGCGATGCGGCCGGTGATGATGCGGCCGAGATAGGGGTTGGCTTCGAGGATGGTGCCGAGCAGGCGGAACGGGCCTTCCTCGACGACCGGCGGCGCGACGTGCTTGAGCACGAGTTCGAACAGTGGCGTCATGCCCTTGTCGTTCTCGGTCTCCGAATTGCCCATCCAGCCGTTCTTGCCGGAACCGTACAGGATCGGGAAATCGAGCTGCTCGTCGGTGGCGTCGAGCGCTGCGAACAGGTCGAACACCTCGTTGACGACTTCGGTGACGCGCGCGTCGGGGCGGTCGACCTTGTTGATGGCGACGATCGGCTTGAGGCCGAGCTTCAGCGCCTTGCCGACCACGAATTTGGTCTGTGGCATCGGGCCCTCGGCCGCATCGACCAGTACGATCACGCCGTCAACCATCGACAGGATGCGCTCGACCTCGCCGCCGAAATCGGCGTGGCCGGGAGTATCGACGATGTTGATCTGAGTCTCGCCCCAGTTCACCGAGGTGCACTTGGCGAGAATGGTGATGCCGCGTTCTTTTTCGATGTCGTTGGAGTCCATCGCGCGTTCGGTGATGCGCTGGTTCTCGCGGTAGGTGCCGGACTGCTGCAGCAGCTTGTCCACGAGAGTGGTTTTGCCATGGTCGACGTGCGCGATGATCGCGATATTACGCAGGTTCATGAATCATCCTGGGGCCGCCCTGGCGGCGTTCGTTCGGGCGGCCAGATCGCGGCCCGAAAAAGAGGTGCCCGGCTCTGTCGAACCGGGCACGCGTTGCGGCGCAATATAGTCGGGAATCGCTCAAAAACAACGGATAAATCGTTAAAACCGGCCGGGATGCGAAAATTGCTTAAGCGACATGCATGGGAGGCGGGGGACGCTGTCCCCGGGCCAATTCCGGCAGGTTGATCAGGAACATCTTCCGGTCGGCGACCGCATTATGGAACTGTTCCAGGGCGATACTGAAGGCCGTCAGCGAGCCTTCCTCGATGGCCCCGTCCTCGAAACAATGCAGCGTTTCCCGCATGATGGTGTCGGCCTCGGCCTGCATGGCATCGAGTTCCTCCAGCGAATGGCTGGTCCGTGCCGCGGTGAGCATTTCGAGGAGGCGCTCGCGCAGGCCCGAATTGGTGACCCGCTCGTCCTTGCGCAGGTAGCCGCCGAACCAGGCGCCGACGGAACCCATCACCGACAGCAGCATGATGCTGCCCCACATGTAGTCGCTGTATTTGTCGAGGAAGCTCTTTTCCTCGCCGTCCACGAAGGCGGCGGCGCCCGGATGCGCGGGGATCGCCGCGTCCTTGTCGGTGTCGGGGGTTTCGATCTTGGCCGATTGCGGGAACTCGGTGATGACCGCCTGCCGCGCGGCGAACAGCTGCCGGGCGAAGGCGGCGACCGTGGTGTCGGACAATGAGCGGCGCGCCATGAAGTGATGGCCGACGGTGATCGTGGTCACGGTGTCGTCAGGACGTGGCGGCGAGGCGTTGAAGGTGCCTGCGGGAATTTCGCCGGAATCATAGGCGGCGAATTTCTGCGCGATCGCGTCGGCCGTATCGAGCGACAGAAAACGCGGCTCGGCGCCTGCCCGCGATGTGGCCGCGATGGCCTCGGCGGTGATGCGGCTGTTGAGCGGGCCGACCGCCATATAGGCGTCGAGCTTGGCGCCGCGCAGCGCCTCGGAAATGCCGACGGTCGCAAACTGGGTGACAGTGACCGTGTCAGGAGACACACCGGATTGATCGAGGATCACGTTGAGCAGATTGATGTTGGCCTTGGTGCGGCCGACCACGCCGATGGTCTTGCCGGCAAGTTGCTTGATGCTGGTGATCTTCGATTTCTTCGATCCGCCGCCCGGCACCCAGATCACCGCGAAATTCTTGCGCAGGAAGGCGATGGCACCGGCGTTCTTCGGCAGGTCGACATCGGCACGCACGATGGCGAGATCGGTCTTGCCGTTGGCGAGATCGGCCGCACTTTCGGCTGCGCCTTCGGTGATCACCGGCCGCAGGCGAATACGGGCGTGCACGCGCGCGAAGGCCTGGCTGAGGCCCTGGATCACTTTGACATCGTCGCTGTTCTGGGGGCCGACCGCGATACGCAGGGTGACCGGCCGCAGTACGTAATAGGTGATGCCGCCCACGACCGCGAAGAACGCGAGCACGGCGGCAATCGCCATCAGGACCCCGCGCAGCCGCCGTCGCGACCGCGCAGAGGAAACGCCCTGCGGCTGCAACGCCTGCCGTGCCAACAGATTGTCCTTCGCCATGCTTCACCCAGAGGCTTTATCCGTCGCCTGGCTAGGCGTCGGTTGCCGCAGGCCCTATCGTACCAGAGATTAAGGCGGAATGCGGCCGGAACCGGAAGGTTGGTTAAGTCGCGGAACGGTCCGGGCGAGTTCGGGTTGACCGGTGCAGAACAGCGAAGGAGGCGCGGTATGGGCGGTTTGCTCTCGGAGGCGGCGCGGAGGGAGGCACTGTCCGGATTGGGCGGTTGGAGCGAGGCGGCTGACGGCAAGGCGCTGAATCGCACCTTCATTTTCAAGGATTTCAACGAAGCATTCGGCTTCATGACGCGCGCGGCGCTGGCCGCGGAGAAAAGCGATCACCACCCCGACTGGCGCAACGTCTACAAGACGGTGGAGGTGAGCCTCTCCACCCACGACGCCGGCGGCATTACCGCGCGCGATGTCGCCCTTGCTGGAATCATGAACGAGATCGCAAGGAAGCTCGGGGTGTGAGAGGTCCGTGGCTGCGGCTTGTGTCGCGCGGCATGCATTCCCATCTAACGAATGCGGATGAAGGAGCCGCGTATGTCGCCATGACCCGATCGGCACAGAGCATCGAATTCGAGACCAACGCGCTGGTGAGCAATCCCGAGCGCCTGCGCGAGAGTTTCTGGAAGAAGCTCAAGCGGGTGGCGGGACAATTGCCGTTCGCCGAGGAATTGCTCGCCGCTTATTATTGCGCGTTCGACCGCGAGACCCCGCGCCATGTGCAGATGGCGCTGCTCGGTGCGATTGCCTATTTCGTGCTGCCGTTCGATTTCATGCCGGACATGCTGCCGGTGCTCGGCTTCACCGACGACGCGGCGGTGATCGCGACCGCGATCAAGATGGTCTCGCACCACATCACACCCGATCACCGGCAGGCGGCCCGCGCCGCGCTGGGACGGAAGATTTAAGCCATCTGACGTTTCTTGCTCCCAGCCCCAAAAGCGGCGCATTGCTGCGGTTTGGCTGATCGGCGGAATCAGTGCAAACTCCCGGCAATCTTCGCCGATTCCCGTTTTCGACAAGGCCGGGCGGCGCTTTGCGATGCCCGATCAAAGAGGTTCTTCATGATGTTGCGGATGCTGGCCCCTGTGACCGCGGTGGCGCTCATTGGATGGATGGCCATGCCTGTTTCGGTGCAGGCCCAGACTCCCAAAACTCAATCTTCCAAGGCCAAGGCGGCGCCTGCGAAATCCGGCAAGGCCAAACCGGCTGCGCAGCCCGCGTCGAAACCTGCGGCCGCGCCGCGAATTGGTGGTGCTGAGCCGACGCTGGTTGGCCAATACGCGACTTGGGGCGCCTATGTCGCCATGCCGAATGGCAAGAAGGTCTGCTTCGCGCTCGCCAAGCCGTCGTCCTCGAAGACCAACCCGCCGAACCGGCCGCGCGATCCCGGTTACGCCTTTGTTTCGACCCGCCCGGCCGAGAAGGTGACGAACGAGGTGTCGATCATGATCGGCTATCCGATTAAGCCGGGCTCCGATTCCACCCTTAGCATCGGCAACGCGCATTATGCGATGTACGCGCAGGGTGACGGCCTGTGGATCAAGAATGCCGCCGAGGAAGACCGCCTGATCGACGCCATGCGCAAGGGCGCGGATGCCATCGTGAAGGCGACCTCGTCCAAGGGGACCGACACTACCGACGTGTTCTCGCTGAAGGGGCTGTCCCAGGCGCTCGACAAGGTCGCGCAGGAGTGCCGGAAGTAGCCGGTTCCCGAGATTCTTTAAGGCTGAGGCCTGATTCACCGAAGCTGCGGCTTTCCACGGCGTCGCGAAAAGCCTATTTGAAGCGCCATGAACCAGACGATGACGCAGGCAGACGCGCCTTTGGAAAAGACCGCGCAGGAGGTCTATGTCGCCCCCGACAAGCCTTCGCTGATCGGGCTGTCGCGCGCGGATTTGATGGCGCGGCTCGGCGAGGTCGGCGTGCCGGAAAAGCAGCGCAAGATGCGCGCGCAACAACTCTGGCACTGGATGTATGTCCGCGGTGCGCAGACCTTCGCCGATATGACCAACGTCTCGAAGGACATGCGCGCGCAGCTCGAAGCACGCTTCACGGTCGACCGGCCTGAAGTCGTGGCCGAACAGATTTCCAACGACGGTACCCGCAAATGGCTGCTGCGCCTGCCGGGCGACGGCGTCGGCCGCGCGCATGAAGTCGAGTGCGTCTACATTCCCGAAACCGATCGCGGCACCTTGTGCGTGTCCTCGCAGGTCGGCTGCACGCTGAATTGTTCGTTCTGCCACACCGGCACGCAGCGGCTGGTGCGCAACCTCACCGCGGGCGAGATCGTCGGGCAGGTGATGGTGGCGCGTGATCGCCTCAACGATTGGGTCGATCGCGAAACACCGAACGGCAACCGCCTCGTCACCAACGTGGTGCTGATGGGCATGGGAGAGCCTCTGTACAATTTCGATGCCGTGCGCGATGCGCTCAACATCGTGATGGACAATGAGGGCATCGCGCTGTCGCGCCGCCGCATCACACTCTCGACCTCCGGCGTGGTGCCGAACATCGGGCGGATGGGCGAGGAGACCGGGGTGATGCTCGCGATCTCGTTGCATGCGGTGCGCGACGAATTGCGCAACGAACTGGTGCCGCTCAACCGCAAATATCCGATCAAGGAATTGCTGGACGCCTGCCGCAACTATCCGGGCTCATCGAATGCGCGCCGCATCACGTTCGAATATGTGATGCTGAAGGGCATCAACGATTCGCTCGACGATGCGAAATTGCTGGTGAAGCTGCTCAAGGGTATTCCGGCCAAGATCAATCTCATTCCGTTCAATCCGTGGCCCGGCAGCCAATACGAATGCTCGGACTGGGAGCAGATCGAGAAATTCTCCGAATACGTTTTCAACGCCGGCTATTCCTCGCCGGTGCGTACGCCGCGCGGACGCGACATTCTCGCGGCCTGCGGGCAGTTGAAATCGGAGACGGAGAAACTGTCGGTGCGCGAGCGCGATGCGCTGCGTGCGATGGCGATGACGGATTAATGGGTATGATCCCGAAACATGTGAAGCGGTTTTCGGATCAGATCATGCCCGATTATAAAAAGTATTTTGCATGGCCCTGATCGGACGGCTGTTCGCGACCTTCGTCGGTTTCCTTGCGGCCTGTTTCGTCGCGGGCGCGGTGGTGGTGTACGCGCTGCTGTTTCCCGAGATGGATTTGCAGACGCTCGATATCGATGGCGGCACGATGAACGTCATTTTCGGGATCGGCTTCATGCTGGTCAGCGGCTTTGCGCTGTTGCCCGCGCTGATCGTGGTGCTTGTCACCGAGGCGTTCTCGATCCGTCACATCCTCGCTTATGCGATCCTGGGTGGGCTCGCGGGGCTTTCCTGCTACCTCGCCTTCGTTCCGTTCGACACGGTGAAAATGACGTTCGACGGCGTCGTCCGCCGCTATGTCGAAGTGATGGTCGGTGCGGGCATTCTCGGCGGCGTGGTCTACTGGCTGATCGCGGGCCGCAATGCTGGGGCGTGGCGGGAGCCGGTGGCATGATCGGCGGTTTCCCCTCGATGACAGCCTTCGCTAGATAGCCCTCATGAACCGCACGGGCCTTTATATCGCGCTGTCGTTGTCGCTTGGTGTCGGCCTGGCGTTCGGCTTGTTTCCCGATCTCGATCTTCGCATATCCGCGCATTTCTTTGACGCGGCGACGAAACATTTTCCGATGACGGACGTGAAGTGGGCGGCGGTGGCGCGGCGCGGCGCAATGGTGGTGGCGTGGCTGTTCGCGGTGCCGTCGATGATCGCGGTGGTGTGGAAGCTGTTCCGGCCGGTCGATCCGTTGAAGGTATCGGGGCGCAAGACGGTGTTCCTGATTTCGACGATTTTGCTTTGCGCGGTGATCCTGCCGAACGCGACCTTCAAGACCTATTGGGGCCGGCCGCGACCGGCCAATGTGGTCGAGTTCAACGGCAAGGACCGTTTCGTGCCGTGGTGGGATTGGCGCGGCACCTGTCCGCGGCATTGTTCGTTCTTCTCAGGCGAGGGCGGCACTGCATTTTGGACCTATGCGCCCGCCGCTTTGGCCCCGCCGCAATGGCGCCCGCTCGCTTATCTCGGCGCGACCGCATTCGGCATTGCGACCGGCGGTTTGCGGATTATGTTCGGCGGGCATTTTTTCACCGACGTGATCGCTTCGGGGCTTGTCTCGTTTTTCGTGATCTGGCTCGCTTTCGCGCTGATCTATCGCTGGCCATCGACGCGATTCAGCGATGAGGACGTCGATGCGTGGCTGACGCGGCTTGCATGGCCCGGCTATCGCTGGCGGCAGAGGCTATGGGGCCGCGATGTCGGCCCGACACCACGGGTCCGTCGGCCGGAAAGGCGAAAATGAGCCTTTTCGAGGCCTCTCAATCTTTCTATAGAGAGCCGGTCTGATCCTGGCGCCGTCTGCACGTCGGCTGCCGATCGGCGCATTCCCGCCCGCGCGAAATTGTCCGTCGCGCACCCAGGTCGCCCAACGAAATTGCCTGAAGGAAGTCCCATGAGCACGATTCTGAAAAACCTTCCCAAGGGAGAGAATGTCGGCATCGCGTTCTCGGGCGGGCTCGACACTAGCGCAGCGCTGCTGTGGATGAAGCAGAAGGGCGCGCGCGTCTTCGCCTATACCGCCAATCTCGGCCAGCCCGACGAGGCCGACTACGACGAGATTCCGCGCAAGGCGATGGAGTTCGGCGCCGAGAAGGCGCGCCTCGTCGATTGCCGCACGCAACTCGTTCACGAGGGCATTGCCGCGATTCAGTCCGGCGCGTTCCACGTTTCGACCGGCGGTATCGCGTACTTCAACACCACGCCGCTTGGCCGCGCCGTCACCGGCACGATGCTGGTCTCGGCGATGAAGGAAGACGGCGTCAACATCTGGGGCGATGGCTCGACCTACAAGGGCAACGATATCGAGCGGTTCTATCGCTATGGCCTTTTGACCAATCCGGAGCTGCGGATCTACAAGCCGTGGCTCGATCAGCAGTTCATCGACGAATTGGGCGGCCGCGCGGAAATGTCGGCGTTCATGACCGCGCACGGTTTCGCTTACAAGATGAGCGCCGAAAAGGCGTATTCGACCGACAGCAATCTTCTCGGCGCGACGCATGAGGCCAAGGATCTCGAACATCTCAACAGCGGCATCAAGATCGTCAACCCGATCATGGGCGTGCCGTTCTGGCGCGACGATTGCGCGGTCAAGGCCGAGACGGTGTCGGTGCGGTTCGAGGAAGGCCAGCCCGTCGCGCTGAACGGCAAGACTTATCCCGATCCCGTCGCGCTGTTTCTCGAGGCGAATGCCATCGGCGGGCGTCATGGCCTTGGCATGAGCGACCAGATCGAGAACCGCATCATCGAGGCGAAGAGCCGCGGCATCTACGAAGCGCCCGGCATGGCGCTGCTGCACATCGCCTATGAACGTCTCGTCACCGGCGTCCACAACGAAGACACCATCGAGCAGTATCGCATCAGCGGCATGCGCCTTGGCCGCCTGCTCTATCAGGGGCGGTGGTTCGATTCGCAGGCATTGATGCTGCGCGAAACCGCGCAGCGCTGGGTGGCGCGCGCGATCACCGGCGAGGTGACGCTCGAACTGCGCCGTGGCAACGACTACTCGATCCTCAACACCGAGAGCCCGAATCTGACCTATGCGCCGGAGCGGCTCAGCATGGAGAAAGTCGAGGATGCGCCGTTCACGCCCGCCGACCGCATCGGTCAGTTGACCATGCGCAATCTCGACATTTCCGACACGCGCCGCAAATTGAATCTCTATACGAATACGGGCCTGCTGTCGGCGGCCGAAGGCGCGCACATTCCGAGGCTCGGCAGCGACAAGGGCTGACGCGCGGGGGCGTGTTATGTTTCCGCGCAGTTAATGTTCGTCATGCCCGGCCTTGTGCCGGGCATCCACGTCTTTTCTGTTGTGATGACGCCTTAAGACGTGGATGGCCGGGACGAGCCCGGCCATGACAGAAAAGGAGGGGATTGCTTCCCCCGCTAACCCGTCTTGTCCGCCCAGTAGACGACGGTGTCGTAGGGAACGGTGACGGTGTCCTTCCCCGCAAGCTCGGGCGTCGATGCAATCAAAGCGCGGATAGCCGCCACGACCCTGGCTTCCTCGTCGGGTGGAAGCGCCGCGATAAAACTCGTCGAGCGGAAGCGGTTGACGATCACATCTTCCGGCGCGCCGGTGTGGCCCGGATGCGGAAAGCGGTTCGCATGCAGCGGGCCAAATCCCTTGAAGGGAAACACCGAACTCAGGGTCTTTGAGGTGAAGCGCGGCGTGTCGCCCTCATAGGGCGCGAGAATGTCCCGCAACCGGGCGACCCACGGCACGGACTCGTCGCGCCTGTTCCAGACGAGTGCGATCTTGCCCCAGGGCTTCAGCACGCGGTGGATTTCGGTGAGCGCCTCTTTGGTGGCGAACCAGTGAAACGATTGCGCGCAAGTCAGCGCATCGATGGAATTGTCGGGCAGCGGAATCGCGGTGGCGGTGCCCTCAAGGATATCGATCTTGGGCAACAGCTTCGCAAGCTGCTCGCGCATCTGCCGTACCGGCTCGACCGCGACGGCGTGCGCGCCGGTTTCAACCAGATAGCGTGTGAACTTGCCGGTGCCCGCGCCGAGATCCACCGCTGTCTTGCCAGTGCTAACGCCGAGATTTTTGCGCATCCAGTCCACGATCTCGGGCGGGTAATCGGGCCGCGCGCGCGCGTAGGTTTCGGCCTTCGCGGTGTACCCATCGGCGGCGGCGTGGTGGATCGGTCCGGCAACGTCGTTCATCGCAAGCTCCTTGTTGTCCGCATCATGCGCCGGATTAAGTGGAGGAGGCCAGATGCAAAAACGGCCGGGAGAGTGTCCCGGCCGTTTTCATTTCAGAGTTATGTCGCCTTAGCGTGGTGCGGCGTTGGCTTCGCCGCCGTTGAGCAGCGGCGTGATGTTACGCACCGTGACGCGGCGATTGCGGCGCTCCGGCCCGTCGTTCGGAATTTTCAGATACTGCTCGCCGTAACCCTGTGAGACAAGGTTCTCCGGCGGTACGTTGAACTGCTGGGTCAGCAATTCCGCAGCCGATTCCGCGCGGCGGTCCGACAGCGACAGATTGTCGACGTCCGAGCCCACTGCGTCGGTATGGCCTTCGATCAGGAACACGGTCTGCGGGTTGCGCTGGATCGCGCGGTTGATGCCGTCGGCAATCACCTGCAGCTTTGCGGCCTGGTCCGGCGGAATGTCCCACGATCCGGTCTCGAAATTGATGGTGTCGAGATCGATCGACGGCATGCGCTGGCGCACCGACGGGCTGTAGCGGATTTCGTCAAGCGAGTAAGCGCGATCCAGACGATCCACCGGCGGTGCCATCAGCGTGTCGTAGATCAGGTCCGGCGGCGCGCCATCGGCTTCGACGATGTAGCGGTTCTGCGGGATGTGCAGCACCGGCGGCGGCAGCGCCACGAAGTAGCCGGCGATCGCGCCCGCAGCCACACCGGCGGCGAGGCCTGCACCGAAACCCGGTCCGCGGTGGTTGTCGATCAGGATCACTTCACGTCCGTCCGGTCCGCGCCGGCTGCGGCGTAGAAGACCGCCACGTTCATCGGTGAGCGTGATGATCTGTGAGCCGTCCGGCCGCACCACGATGGTGCGATTGTCGTTGCCTTGCCGGTCGACGCGCACGTCCTTTGCGCCGTAACGGAAACGATCGACGTCGTTGTGACGCACGAAGGATTGTCCGTTCGGATCGCGCACGATCACGCGGCCCGGTTCGGTGATGACGGTGCGACCGCCTTCGGTGCGTTCCTGGCGCTGGCCGCGGAAATCATCGATCCGGCCGCGACGCGCATTGGCGTCCCGTGCAGGCAACGGCGTGATGGCTGCCGGGGTCGGTGCGGCAGGAAGCGGTGCCGCGATCGGCGCGCGCGTCGGGGCGGCCGGGGTACCTGCGGGCATGCCGGGGGGCGGGCCGCGACGTTCGCTACGCTGTCCGTTTGCTCCGGGTGCTGCGTTGGGTGCAGGAGGTGTTGCGTTCGGCAGCGCGTGGCCGCCAGGTGGTGTTTGAACGGCATTCGGCCGCATGGCGTTCGGCGGCGCGGACGGACTTGGTGCGATGTTGTTCGGCGCCGGTGCGCGTTGCGGCGTCACGTCACGCGCGCCGGGTGCGATCGGCTGGGCGTTCGGCGCGCGCGGAGCCTCGCCGCGATGCGGCTGTTGCTGTGGTTGAGGTGCGGCGGCAGGCGGCGTCGGCCGCGCGGGTGCGCCGGGGGGATGAGCCTGCGGCGGAGGCGCGGCACGCGATGGCGCGGGCGGTTGCGCAGGGCGAGCCGCAGGTGCCTGCGGTGCCGCAGGTTGACGCGGAGGTGCCGCCTTGGGCGTCTGAGGCGGCGCAGCGCGAGACGGTGCGGCCTTTGGTGCTGCGGGAGGTGCGCCTCTCGTTGGCGCACCGTGCGGCTGAGCCTTCGGCGGCGTCCTGCGATCTTGAGACTTGTGCTGATCGGGAGCGGCCTGTGCCATCAAAAACGATGACGATGGTTCGGCATGAGCCAATTGCGAAATGGAAAACGCGGAGGTCGCGAGCAGTATCAGTCTCAGTCTATTCATATCCACCCTTTGAGGTTGGTTCCGTCAGCACGGTTCATTGACGCTGTAACGCGTCAGCTACGATGGACCGATAATCGTGAGGCGGCAATGTGGCGAGACGCGCGGCGAAATGAATTATTGTCACGCGACGCGATGGAATCGCGAAATATCACGAGCAAAAATGAAGCGTCATTCATCGGAATGAATTATTCCTGAACCAAATACGAGTCGTATCGGTGCATTGCACGTATCAGTCGTGCAATGGTTCGGGTGACGATGGCGACGGCGGGCCGCGTACTGGCGTTTCGCTGGGAATGTCGCCGGGCAATTCCTGCGGGATTTGCGGTGACTCCGGCTCGCGCACAGGCGGCGGAATGTCCGGTTGCGGTTTGCCGGGTGGTATCTCGCGCGGTGGTTCGGTTGGCGTGCCCGGTGTCGGGGGCGGCACTTCCGGTGGATCGCCCTGTGGTGTTTGCGGTTCTTGCGCCACTCCGTTGTCCTGCATGTCGGATGGAATGAACGAACCTCGGTGTTGCATGTTCCGTGAACCGGCTTGTGGCGCAGTTGACTTTGCTGGCGCGCACCGACGAAATGCGGCGTTCACAGGGAGAACACGATGCCGCTGGCCTATTGGTGCGTTCTGGTTGCGGCGCTGTTGCCGCTGTTCTGGGCGGGATATGCGAAAGCGGGCGGCACAGTCGATAATCATCGTCCGCGTGAATCGGCCGATGATCTGCCGCCGAAGCACCGGCGCGCTTATGCCGCTCACGCCAATGCCTATGAGAATTTTCCGTTCTTCGCCGCCGCCGTTATCGTCGCGGTGACGCAAGGTGCCGCTATCCCAACCGTCAATGCGCTCGCGGCGATCTACATAGTGCTGCGCGTGGTGCACGGAATTCTCTATGTCATCGATCAGTCGACCGCGCGTTCGATCGTTTACGGTCTCGCGCTGCTCGCCAATATTGCGATCTTCGTGCTGCCCGCGTTCAGCTAGCGGTACGTCTGAGCGCCGCGGCTGTTATTGCAGGCTTTTGAGGAATGCCGGCAGATCGTTGATCTGGTCTGGCTCCAGCGTGAACATCGGCATCGTGGGATGGCCGGTATCGATGCCCTCGGCGAGAGCCTCCGCGAGCGTGTCGACAGGATATCTTTCGTGCAGCGTCCGGAACGGCGTCGCGATCGCGAGCGAACTTGACGTGTGACGATCGATCGAATGACAACTCCTTGACGAGGTTTATGTTCAGCCCTTTCTCCCGCAGGCGGCGGCCTTCCTCGGTGAGATGCACGATCACCTGCCGCTCGTCCGCGAAGTCGCTCGACAATGCCGATCATGTCGCGATCTCGATCGACAATTATCGCTGGCGGCTCGGCCTCGCCGAGGGCGAAGCGAAGTACGACGATATCGAGAAGAAGCTTGCACGGCTCCCAAGCATCGGCGTGCCGACCATCACGATGGAAGGCGATGCCAACGGCGCATCGCATCCTGCGCCGGATCCTATGCGAAGAAATTTACCGGCAAGTATGCCCATCGGCTGATTACCGGCGGCATCGGTCACAACCTGCCGCAGGAAGCGCCGCAGGCTTTCGCGCAGGCGGTGATCGGCGTCGATAAGCTCTGATTGAGACTTACACCCAACGCTCAATCGTCATGCCCGGCCTTGTGCCGGGCATCCACGTCTTTCAAAAGGCCTTTAAGACGTGGATGGCCGGAACGAAAGGGCGTTCACGCCCGTCTTCGACGAGCTATGCCTGGCCATGACAAAAGAGAGATTTGAGCCTTCTGATGAAGGCATCAGAC
>Ga0153956_1000684_pt1 | contig 35374 bp, 38 predicted proteins | sample TSFL040MetaG_FD_104704 | JGI IMG/M metagenome (GOLD analysis project Ga0153956, IMG submission 104704) | Attine ant fungus gardens microbial communities from Florida, USA - TSFL040 MetaG | ecosystem: Host-associated > Fungi > Mycelium > Unclassified | place: USA: Florida, Wekiwa Springs... | reverse complement strand
TCCGCCCCGCTCGCCGCGCCTGACCCGTGCGTGCAAGCGCCCCTGTGGCGGAACTGGTAGACGCGCTCGACTCAAAATCGAGTTCCGCAAGGAGTGCTGGTTCGATTCCGGCCAGGGGCACCATTTCTTCTTTCCTCCTGCCCATATCCGGCACATTTTGTTCGCCACCGCGTTTGAGTCGCGGATTGTCCAAAGAGGATCGGGAGGATCGCATGCGTATTTCAATGGCCGCTGCTGTCGCCACCATGCTGGCAGGCTGGGTTTGGAGCGCACTTCCGGCGCAGGCGCGCGACTATCGCTTCTGCCTGTACGAGCACAACAATTATGGGAGCGACTGCTCTTTCGACACCTATGCCCAGTGCATGGCCTCGGCGTCAGGCCGCGTCGCCTATTGCGACATCAATCCGATGTACACCGAACCGGCCAAGCCGCCGCGCCGCAAGCATCGCCAGAAACATTGAATCCGCTTATGCCGCGCAATCGGCGTCGGTGAGATCGTCTTCGGAGACGACGCAATTACGGCCCTGCGCCTTCGCCTTGTAGAGCGCGCGGTCGCAGCGCTCAATCAGCACTGCCATCGATTCGCCGGGACGGAATTGCGCGACCCCGATCGAGACCGAAATGTCGGGCAGCGATTCGCCCGTCGAACGGCGGGTGAGATGGCAGCCCGCGACGGTCGTCCGAATCCGCTCGGCGATCTCGTGACAGGTCGCCAGGTCCGCGCCGGGCAACACCGCGATCAACTCCTCACCGCCATAGCGCGCGGGCAGATCGTTCTCCCGCACCCGCTCGCGCAGGACGCTCGCGATCAGCCGGATCACCTGATCGCCGACGCTGTGGCCATAGGTGTCATTGAATTTCTTGAAATGGTCGATGTCGAGCATCAGGAGACTGAGCGGATCTTCCACCTCCATCGCGCGCATCTGCGCGACGCGGAAGAATTCCTCAAGCGCCCGGCGGTTCGGTAACGCCGTCAGCGTGTCGGTCTTGGCGCGCTCTTCCGCATCGCGCAGCGAGGTGCGGATGATGTCGAGCTCCTGCGAGGCTTCGCTGAAATTGGATTCGAGGATCGAGGCGCGGCTCGCGGCGCTCGACAACGCGCCCATCAGGCTTTCGATCAGCGAGCGCGGATTGATCCCCTGATCCGCCTGCGTGGCCACGCCGTCGATCTCGCGAATATGATCGCGGTTATCGGTGATGGCGGTCGCCAGATATTGCTGCGCCTGCGCCATGACGTGGCCGAGTTGCTCGGAAATGTTCGAGGCGGCGGGCGCATGCACGCCCGGCGTCGCGACATACATCGTGCGCAAATCGTCGCAGACGAAGCTGTCGAACCTGCGCTTGTTGCCGACCAGGATGTCGATCGTCCGCTTCAGATCCGGCGGCGTGCCAAGACAGTAATTGAACCAGACAGTGAAATTGTTCGGCGTCGGCGGGACGTTCTCGCGGATCATATGATCCATCGCTCTTTCCGCGACGTCTTTCGCGGAATCGAAGTCCATGTCATCCTGTACAATTCTTGTCATGACCCGCGGTCTAAGATTGTCAGAATCCCATCGCGAAATTCTTTGCGTGGGACATGCCAGGAAATCGGATTATCGCGGACCGGCACTCACAGCCCGCGAGAGTCCGACACCCCAAGACAGGTGCAGACTCAGCGAATTGCCGTATGTGTATACCAATGCGGTTTAAGAAGTGTTGCAAAGACGGTATCGCCCGCAACCCGGCCGCTCATGATGCGATGCAAAATTATTAGCACATGCAAAACAGGCGGCGCGCTCGTCCGGATTATTTATTGGCAGACCGCCCGCGTCACATAATTTTCGGTGCGGCATTCGCCGGGCGCACCGGTGCGTCCGGACAGATAAACCTTCGCCGAGCATTTCTCGGATGTCTCCATATCGAGACTCTTGCCGGTTTTGAATCCCTTGCCCTTGCACAATTGTTCTGCGGCGGCATTGCAATCGGGCGCGCCATTGGCCGAGACCGGACAAGCCACCCGGCCATTGATGACCGATTGCACCCGCGTCAGGCTGTCCGCTGCATCCTTGGTTTTGGCGTTGAGATCATCCAGCGTCTTTTGCGAGCCCTTCCAGCTTGAAGACAGATGGGAGGCTGAATCTTTCAGCAGCTTGCTGAACTCCTCAACCAGACCCGGATTGCCCGCAGGCTTTGCCGGCGCCGCAACAGGAGGCGGCGGCGGTACAGGCGCAGCAGATGGTGCAGGAGCAGCCGGCGGTGCGGCGCGGTCCGGCACGGCCACCGGCGCGGGCGTCTGCGCGAAAGCCGGTAGCGGTTTGGCCAGCAACATTCCGCACATCGCGAATCCGGCCGCAAAGCCGCACGTCCGGAAACCCAGATGCCAGATCGATCGTCCCATGGACGGACACTATCCCGCCATCGGCGGCACGCAAGGCCGTTCCGGTCAGAACAGCTTAAACGCGACAATAAAGCCCGCGACCAGCACCGCCGCGCCGACCGCGACCCAGAAGCCAAGACGCTTCTCGATATGGTGGCGGATCGTTTCACCGTAGTGGTTCAACAGAACCGCCGTGATGAAGAAGCGCGCGCCGCGCGTAATCAACGAGAGCAGGATGAACAGCCAGATATCGTAACCAGCGAAGCCGGAGGTGATGGTGACGATCTTGTAGGGGATCGGCGTCAGCCCCTTCAGCAGGATGATCCATGCGCCGTAATGGGCATAGGACGCGCGGAAAGCATCGACCTTGTCGCCATAGCCATAGAGGCCGATCAGCCATTGTCCGACGGAGTCATAGAGCAGCGAGCCAATCGCATAGCCCAGCACGCCACCCGCGACAGAGGCCACCGTGCAAACGGCGGCATAGACCCATGCGCGCTGCGGCCGGGCCAGCGCCATCGGAACCAGCATGATGTCGGGCGGAACAGGAAAGAACGAGCTTTCGGCGAAGGACACCGCCCCCATCAGCCATAGCGCGTAGGGCTTATCGGCGGCGGCGATGCACCAGTCATAGATCCGTCTCAGCATGGCGCGATGAAACACGCGGCCGCGCGTTTGTCCATGCGTCGCATCGGACCGGCTTGCAATGGTCAGCGTGTCGCCGCAGGCCGGGCCAAAACCCGGCGGCGAGGTGCCGGAATTCCGGCGTTGCCGGTGTTGATGGCAGCCTTCTGCTTCGGCAGTTTCTCGGCGATTCCCTGGGCGCGCTCGCGGCGGTCCATTTCGTCCCAGATGTCCTGCGGATGAATGCCCGCGGCAACCCACAAAACCGTCAGGTTGTAGAGAAGGTCGGCACTTTCGCGGATGACCGCGTCCTGCTTGCCGCCGACGGCATCGATGGCAACCTCGATGGCTTCCTCGGCGATTTTCTTCGCCATCTTGGCGCGGCCTTGCTGAAACAGCTTCGCCGTCCGCGATATCGCGGGATCGAGATTCCGTGCAGCGATCACCGCACGGTATAGCCGCTCAAGCGAATCACTCATGACTTCAAGCTAATCCAACCTTGTCGCCACCGGGTTAACGGTCTCCGTTTGGCCGAAATGAGACATGCCATCAAAAAAAGCCGCATGTCATGCAGCCCTCACAATCGGTCTGTCCGGCCTCACTCCGGATAATAGGCCGGCGCTCCGTAGAACTGGCGGCCGTAATAGGGATCGCCGCCGTAGAAAAAGCTCTGCCGGTAAAACGCTGACCGGCGCTGCTCGATGACCGCGGCCCTGAATGCCCCCTCCGCGAGCCGGGAGAGATCGTTGTTGTCCGGAGTGGGCTGCTCCTCACGGAAAATCTGGCCGATAGGACTGCCCTGATGGGGCTGAACGCCCCGATGGCGCGGCGGATGGCCCGCCAGATCCGCCACCCGCGCGATAACTGGCCCCTGCGACATGCCGCCAAAAGACATATCGGCTGACATCGCGTGGGCTGCAAGCGGCGCAAGCACGGCGGCGAACACGACCGCCATTTGAGCGGCCCGCTTTCTCTCAAGACGCATGAACGACCTGTCGCGCTGTGTCATGAACCCCAATGTCCGCGAACGTGAAAAGACGCCGGAACGAATCAGCCTCTATTTTTAGGTCTTTCTTTCTTAACCAAATATCAAGACTCCACCGGCCACGGCTCCTCATCCGGAATGTCCGGCCGCCGTTGCAGGCCCGCCCGCCGCACGGCAATATCGTGCCGATTTCCGCCCCTTTGCCGGTACAGTTTCCATGGCCCTTATCCGACTTTATCTGCGGGTTCTCGATCAGCTTGGCACCGAGGCCCGGCTGGCCTGGGTCCTCGCCGTTGCCAACCTCCTGCTCGCAACGGCGCAATTCGCCGAGCCGGTGCTGTTCGGCCGCATCATCGACGTGCTGACCGCTGGCCCCGCGACGGGCAACGCCGCCGCGGTGCTCCCCGCGCAGTCACCATGGCCCCTGCTCGCCGCCTGGGTCGGTTTCGGGCTGTTCACGATTCTCTGCAACGCCGCCGTCGCCTGGCATGCCGACCGGCTGTCGCACCGGCAGCGGCAGGCGGTGCTGACCAGTTACTTCGACCACATCATGCAACTGCCGCTCACCTTCCACACCGGTACGCATTCCGGCCGCCTGATGAAGGTGATGCTGCAAGGTACCGACGCGCTGTGGCGGCTGTGGCTGTCGTTCTTCCGCGAGCACTTCGCGTCCGTGCTCTCGCTGCTCGTGCTGTTGCCGCTCGCCTTCTACATCAACTGGCGGCTCGCGAGCCTGTTGTTCGTACTGTGCATCGTCTTCACCGTGCTGACGACATTGGTGGTGCGCAAGACCTACGGCATGCAGAACGAGGTCGAGGAGCAATACAGCAACCTCTCCGCGCGCGCATCAGACGCACTCGGCAACGTCGCGCTGGTGCAAAGCTTCGTGCGCGTCGACGCCGAGGTGCAGGGCCTGCGCGGCATCGCCGATAAATTGCTCGCGGTGCAAATGCCGGTGCTGTCATGGTGGGCGCTGGTCACGGTGATGACACGCGCCTCCACCACCATCACTGTGCTCGCGATCTTCACCGTCGGCATCATCCTGCACCAGCAGGGCCTCACCAGCGTCGGCGAGATCGTGATGTTCGTCTCCTTCGCCACGATGCTGATCCAGCGGCTCGAACAGGTGGTCGGCTTCGTCAACAGTGTGTTCATGGAAGCTCCACGATTGCAGGAGTTCTTCAACGTGCTCGACGCCGTGCCTGCGGTGCGCGACCGGCCCGGCGCCATCGACCCCGGCCGTCTGCAAGGCCTTGTCGAGTTCAACGACGTGTCGTTCTCCTACGACGGCAAGCGGCCTGCGATCGAGGACCTGTCGCTTACCGCCCTGCCCGGCCAGACCATCGCGCTGGTCGGCGAAACCGGCGCGGGAAAGTCCACCGCCATCGCGCTGTTGCATCGCGCCTTCGATCCGCAATCCGGCGTCATCAAGATCGACGGCATGGACATTCGTGCCCTCACGCTTGCGGGCCTGCGGCGGAATATCGGCGTGGTGTTTCAGGAAGCCTTGTTGTTCAACCGCTCGATCGCGGAGAACCTGCGCGTCGGCAAGCCGGATGCGACCGACGAGGAATTACGGCAGGCGGCGAAAGGCGCGCAGGCGCTCGACTTCATCGAGCGCAGCGAGCAGAAATTCGATACCAACGCGGGCGAGCGCGGACGCATGCTGTCCGGCGGCGAGCGCCAGCGGCTATCGATCGCCCGCGCGCTGTTGAAGAACCCGCCGATCCTCATTCTCGACGAAGCCACATCCGCGCTCGATGCGGTGACCGAAGCCAAGGTCAACGCCGCGCTCGATACCGTGATGCAAGGCCGCACCACCTTCGTGATCGCGCATCGCCTCTCCACCATCCGCAATGCGACGCGCATCCTCGTGTTCGACAAGGGCCGCGTGATCGAAAGTGGAACCTTCGATGAACTGGTTGAGCGCGGCGGATATTTCGCCAATCTCGCCCGGGCTCAGTTCATGGTGCAGGAAGCCGACCGCGACGGTCCGCCGATCGCCATCGAGAAACTTTAGAAAAGCCCGGACTTTAGGCAGGCCCCGGCGTGACCAAATTTGGCCCAGTTCCTGGCGGATAGGGGACCGAAAGGAGCGCTCGCAGGCTTTCTCTCGCGCCCAAGCCGGTATAGGTTTGCCGCGCCGCTCCATCCGTTTTCATGCCTCCGCAAAAGCGGCTCCATCGCAACGTGCCCGCCGCTTCGCCGGCACCACAACGAACCGGACTTAAGCGTGACTGATTTTCTGCTTCGCCATTCCGGCGCATTCCGCATGTGGCTGATCGCAATCGCCGCGGCGTTTTCGCTGCACGCTTCGGTCGCGCCCGCTTATGCGGAAGCCTATCTGCTGATCGACGCCAGCACCGGCAAGGTGCTGCAGGCCGAGAATGCGACCCAGCCATGGTATCCGGCTTCGCTCACCAAGATCATGACCGCCTATGTGACGCTCACGGCGGTGAAGCAGGGCCGCGTCAGCCTCGATACGCTGCTCACCGTCTCGCCGAACGCGGTCGCGCAGGCACCCTCGAAAATGGGCTTCCCGGCCGGGACGACGGTCACGGTCGATAACGCGATGAAGATGATGATGGTGAAGTCGGCGAACGACATGGCGGTCGTGCTCGCCGAGGGCATCGGCGGCTCCATCGACGGCTTCGCCGAACTGATGAACGAGACCGCACGGCAGCTCGGCATGACGCAGAGTCACTTCGCCAACCCCAATGGCCTGCCCGACGACACGCACATCTCCTCGGCGCGCGACCTCGGCATTCTCGCGCGCGCGTTTTATCGCGACCTGCCCGAATACGAATATTTCGCACACCTGCCCGGCATCAAATTCGGCCGCCGCGTGACCATGAACTTCAACAAGCTGATTGGCCGCTATCCCGGTGCGGACGGCATGAAGACCGGCTTCATCTGCGCCTCCGGTTTCAATCTCATCGCCAGCGCCACGCGCAACGACAGGCACCTGATCGCGGTGGTGCTCGGCGCCCCCTCCTCGGCGCAGCGCTCGATCAAGGCAGCACAGCTGCTGGAAAAAGGATTCAACGGCAGCAAGCTCGCCTGGCTGAAGCCCTCGCGCGGCACGGTCGAACAACTGCCGCCGCTCGACGCCGCGCCGCCGAACCTGCGCGATCAGGTCTGCGGCCCGCACCGCAAGCGTCCCGCCGCCGAAGACGAGGACGACGACGTCGAGATCACGCTCGACAACCAAAGCGACTCCGCGAATCCTACCTACGCGCTCGCCAAGCTCCAGACGAATATCAAGGCGTCGGACATCCTGTCGGTTCCGGCCGTGCAGGCGCAACCGATCATCGTCTATACCGGCCCGACACGCAGCGGCTCCGCGCTGCTCGCAGCCAATGCCGAAGAAGCCGCCAAGCAGGCCGCCGCAAGCAAGGCACTTCGCAAAGCGAGAACCGCAGCCAAGCACAGCGCGCACAAGCATGGCAAACCGGCGGACAAGCCAGCAGCACCGAAGCAGGCGGCCTCAACCACAAGCAAGCATGCCGCGACAGCTTCCGCCGCACCGGCTGCGAAGCCAGCCGCCAAACCGGCAGCAAGTTCATCCGCGAAACCTGCGGCCCACGCGAAGCCCGCAACCCCGGCCAAAAAGCCTGCGGCAAACGCTTCCGCCAAGCCGAAGACAAAGCCGACCACGTCGCAAAAAGAGTCCGCGCCGAAAACGTAACAACGCGATGATGCCTCTGCGTCCCAAGACGGCGCGGCAAAATGTTCGGTGCGCATCCCGCACGCGCAGCCCTTGCGCCTTGTATTGATAGGCCCGCTCTCCGATACTCGCACGCGCAATGGCCGCGCCGTCTTCGGGAGATGTCATGGAACGTGTCTGGCTCAAGAGTTATCCGCCCGGCGTCCCGGCGGATATCGAGGCGGGCCGTTACGCTTCGCTGGTCGATCTGATCGAAGAGAGCATGACGGCTTTCGCCGGCCGCACGGCCTTCACCTGCATGGGAAAATCGCTGAGCTACCGGGAGTATGACGAATGCTCCGCGGCACTCGCCGCCTATTTCCAGAGCCTCGGCCTGCCCAAGGGCGCGCGCATCGCCGTGATGATGCCGAATGTGCTGCAGCATCCGATCACATCCACCGCGATCCTGCGCGCGGGCTTCGTCGTGGTGAACATCAACCCGCTCTACACGCCGCGCGAACTCGAGGTGCAACTCAAGGACAGCGGCGCCGATGCCATCGTCGTGCTGGAGAATTTCGCACACACACTGCAGACGGCGCTGGCCGTCACGTCCGTGCGGCACGTCATCGTGGCCACGCTCGGCGATTTGATGGGTTTCAAGGGCAAGATCGTCAATTTCGTGGTGCGGCACATCAAGAAGCTTGTGCCCGCGTTCTCGCTGCCCGGCGCGGTTGCGTTCAACACCGCATTGGCACGAGGGCGCGGCACCGCGTTCAGGAAGCCTTCGCTCGGCCCCGACGATATCGCCTTCCTGCAATATACCGGCGGCACCACCGGTATCGCCAAGGGCGCGGTGCTGCTTCATCGCAACATCGTCGCCAACGTGTTGCAGAACGATGCGTGGCTGCAACCCGCGATCAAGAAGAAGCGCATCGAAGGCCAGTTCCTTCAGGTCTGCGCGCTGCCGCTCTATCATATCTTCGCGCTGAGTGCGTGCTTCCTGCTGACGCTGCGCGCGGGCGGCGCGAGCCTGCTGATCCCCAACCCGCGCGATATTCCGGGCTTCATCAAGGAGCTGAAGCAATATCGCATTCACAGCCTGCCTGCGGTGAACACGCTCTACAACGCGCTGCTCCACGCGCCGGGTTTTGACGATATCGACTTCAGCCACCTGATCGCCTGCGCGGGCGGCGGCATGGCCGTGCAACGCACCGTCGCCGAGGAATGGAAGAAGCGCACCGGCTGCGCCATCGCGGAAGGCTACGGCCTGTCCGAAACATCTCCGGTACTGACCTGCAATCCGTCCGACATGACGGAGTTCAACGGCACCGTGGGACTGCCGCTGCCATCGACGATGATCTCGATCCGCGACGACGCCGGCCATGAAATGCCGATCGGCGAACGCGGCGAGGTCTGCGCCAGCGGCCCGCAGGTGATGCAGGGATACTGGAATAAGCCGAACGAGACCGCACAAGCGATGACGGACGACGGATTTTTCCGCACCGGCGATATCGGCGTGCTGTCGGCCGAGGGTTATCTGCGGATCGTGGATCGGAAAAAGGACATGATCCTGGTGTCCGGTTTCAACGTCTATCCGAACGAGGTCGAGGAAGTGCTCTCCAGCCATCCCGGCGTGCGGGAATGCGCGGTGATCGGCGCGCCGGACGGCAAGTCCGGCGAAGTGGTCAAAGCCTTCGTGGTGAGGATAGATCCTCAACTGACCGAGCAGGCACTGCACGCCTTCGCCCTGGATCAACTCAGTCATTACAAAGCGCCAAAGCGAATCGAATTCCGCGATGAGCTACCCAAATCCAATGTCGGGAAAATCCTGCGCCGCGCCCTGCGCGACGAAGAAATGGCAAAACACTAGCGTGGCTTGGGTTCAGAAGTTCGCTTCGTTATCTCCGCGACTCCTTCAAGCGAGCTTCTGAACTTAAACCACACTGGAATCATAGATTTGCCAGTGTCCTTTCGAATCCGAAGTTCGCTAAGGAAGGCGCGGTTATAGTGAGGCGAACTTCGGATTCGAGGCACTAGGCGATGACCCCTTCGTTTTCTCCCGATGACATCATCTCGTTCTGGCGCAATGCGGGCGAGGATCGCTGGTTCAAGATGGACACGGCTTTCGATGCCGGCGTGCGCGCGCGCTTCCTCGCCCTGTGGCAGGAAGTCCGCGACGGCCACCATGCCGATTGGGAGAAAACCGCCGAGGGTATGCTCGCGCTGATCCTCGTGCTCGATCAGTTTCCACGAAACATGTTTCGTGGCGGCGCCGAGGCGTTCGCGACCGACCCGCAGGCGCTCGCCCTTGCCAAGCGCGCCATCGCGCAGGGCATCGATCAGCAGATCGGCCCCGACCTGCGCGCGTTCGTGTACATGCCGCTGATGCATTCGGAAGACCCGAAGGACCAGCTTCGCTGCGTCGATTTGTTCCGCGTCTTCGGCAACCCCAACAATCTGGCGTTCGCGGAAATCCATGCTGACATCATCCGCAAGTTCGGCCGCTTCCCTCATCGCAATACCGTGCTCGGCCGCCAGACCACCGCAGAGGAAGCAGCCTTTCTCGCCGACGGCGGTTTCAAGGGATAGGCCCGCGCCGTCCAACCATATCTTAACGAATCCTTGCTAGGCCCAAGCTATCGCCGCACCAGCGGCAGACGGATCATTCCCCTTGGCTCTCATGGAAACGCGAAGCCCGACGAACCGCCTATCGAACCGGCTGGCGTGGCTGCGCGGCATGCTGGGAGGCAGCAGCGAAGCATCGCTGACCAACCGCCTCGCGGGCACCGTGTTTGCCATCCGCGTGCTCAGCGCAGGCCTTGGCTATCTTTCGCAGATCCTGCTGGCGCGCTGGATGAGCGGGTCGGAATACGGCATCTATGTCTATGTCTGGACCTGGGTGCTGCTGGTCGGCAGCATGCTCGATTTCGGCCTCGCCGTCTCGGCGCAAAAACTCATTCCCGAATATCGCAGCAGCGGCCAGCATTCGCTGCTGCGCGGTTTCCTGTTCGGCAGCCGGCTGATGGTGCTCGGCGCATCGAGCGCACTGGCACTCGTCTTCGCCGGTATCGTCTATCTCGTCACGCCATGGCTCGAAGCCGGTCTGTCGACGCCGCTTTATGTCGGCTGCCTGATATTGCCGGCTTTCGTCGTTGCCAACATGCAGGACGGAATCGCACGCTCGCACGACTGGATGCGCCTCGCCCTGATGCCGCAATTCATCACCCGGCAGACGCTGATCATCGCGTTCGCGGCGGGCTTCGTCATGCTCGGCCTGCATCTCGGGGCGACGGCAGCCATCAGCGCTTGCGCCGCCGCGGCGTGGATCGCAATGACAGGACAGATGTTCGCCCTGAACCGGCGCCTGCGCGGCGTGGTGGAGCGCGGCCCGCGTGCTTACGCTCTTGTCAGCTGGCTCAAGATTTCACTTCCGATCATGATGGTGGAGGGCTTCTACCTGCTGCTGTCCTACACCGACATTCTGGTGCTGCAGCATTTCCGTTCGTCGGAAGAGGTCGGCCTGTATTTCGCCGTGGTGAAGACGCTCGCGCTGGTGTCGTTCATCCACTTCGCGATGGCGGCGACCACCGCGCACCGCTTCACCGAATACCATACCAGCGGTGATACCGAACGGCTCTCGGCCTATGTGGCGCATGCCATCAAATGGACGTTCTGGCCTTCGTTCGTCCTGACGCTGGGACTGCTTGCTGTCGGCAAACCGATGCTCTGGCTGTTCGGCCCGCACTTCACCGCCGGTTACGGCATCATGTTCGTCGCCGCGATCGGATTGTTGTCGCGCGCGGCCATCGGCCCGGTCGAGCGGCTCCTGAACATGAGCGGCAATCAGACCTCCTGCGCCCTCACCTATGCGAGCGCATTCGTCATGAACCTCGTGCTGTGCATCGTGCTGGTGCCGCGCTATGGCGGCTACGGCGCAGCCGCCGCCACGTCGCTCGCGCTGGTGTTCGAAAGCGTCCTTCTGTTCACCATCGCCAAGCGCAAGCTCGGCCTGCACGTCCTCGCCTTCGGCGGACGCCAGGCCTCCTGATCGATGCGACTTTCAGGCGGCTATGCCGCCGTCCAGCCGCCGTCGATCGACAGATTGGCGCCGGTGATCTGGCCCGCATCGTCGCCACACAGATAAACCGCAAGGGCCGCGACCTGTTCGGAGGTCACGAATTCCTTGGTCGGCTGCGCCTGCAGCATCACGTCCTTGATGACCTGCTCCCTGGTCAGGTTGCGCGCCTTCATGGTGTCGGGCACCTGTTTCTCGACCAGGGGCGTCCAGACGTAGCCGGGGCTGATCGCGTTGCAGGTGATCTTGAAGGTCGCAAGCTCCAGCGCCACGGTCTTGGTAAGGCCTGCGATGCCGTGCTTGGCCGCGACATAGGCCGACTTGAACGGCGACGCCACCAGCGAATGCGCCGATGCGGTATTGATGATGCGGCCCCAGCCGCGCTGCTTCATGCCGGGCACCGCGGCGCGGATGGCATGAAAGGCGGACGACAGATTGATGGCGATGATCGCGTCCCATTTGTCGAGCGGAAACTCCTCGACCGGCGAGACGAACTGAATACCGGCGTTATTGATGAGGATGTCGACCGAACCGAATGTCTTCTCACCGAGGGCGACCATCTCCGCGATTTCGGCAGGCTTGGTCATGTCCGCCGGCGAATGCACTGCCTTGACGCCGAATTCGCGTTCGATGCCGGAGCGCTCCTTCTCGATGTCGGCGGGCTCGCCCATGCCGTTGAGCACGATATTCGCACCGGCCTTGGCAAGCGCCCGCGCGTAAGCAAGACCGATCCCGCTGGTCGATCCGGTGATAACGGCGGTCTTGCCTGCCAGTGAAGTCATTGCGCGCTCCTGCGTCCTGAAGATTGGTGCGGAGAACGTGGGGCGGGATCGGCGCGCCGTCAATCCCGGCAAGCGCAGAGCAGATTAGCGATCCGGCGCGGCCAGGATCATGGTCCAGAACACCTTGTACTTGGAATTCGGCGCATAGACCGCGGCAATGCCCATTTTATCGACACCGGACGCCAGCATGTTGGCGCGGTGCGAGGGCGAGTCACGCCATCCGGAAAACGCTTCCGCCATGGTGTGGTAACCGGCGGAGATATTCTCCACCGCCTTCGCGGCATTGAAACCGGACGCCTTCACGCGCTTGCCGAAAGGCGCCGCGACATCGTGATCGAGCTTGTTCTTCGCCGCCATCGCCCGCGACTGCGTCTCGGCGGCGTTCATCAGCTCGGGATCGATCGTCACCGCGCCAAGGCCGTTGTTCTGGCGGTACTGGGAGATCATCGAGGCGGCCGCAACAGCGTCGAGCCTGGCGTTGGGGTTGGCCATGCTGACGTAGAACGACGGCTGTTCGGTCGAAATATCGTTCCCAGCGCAACCGGCGAGCACCAGCAATCCCAAAATGGCGGCGGCTAAACGTAACATGTGTGCAAAGGCCCCTTGAGACCGCCGGTATTGCACAGGAACCATGGCTGAAAGGTGAACGGCGCGGCGATTTTCTGCCGTGGCTCAGGCTTCGGCAAAAATCCGGAACCGGCGGGGCTGGAGCCCCACCACGTCCCCCGATTTCAGCCCACGATCGCGCGGCGCGTCGATCTCGATCAGCGTCTCCGCGCCGCCGACATGGAGCGCGATATCGGCCCGCTGCGTGGGTCCAAACGTGCGCACATGCCTGACATCGCCCTCGAGAAGCCCGCTGCCCGCAGGACCGAGTGCCACGTCATGGCGGCGAATGAACAGCTTCGAGGGCCCCTCGGCGCTGCCCTGCGAATCCAGTGTCAGCGCCGTCTCGCCGAGGCGAACCTGCCCGTCCACGACATGCACAGGCAACACAATGGATTCGCCGATAAAGCCATGCACGAAAGCATTGGCCGGATTGTCGTAGACATCGCCGGGCGAGCCGACCTGTTCGATCCTGCCCTTGTCCATCACCACCACGCGGTTGGCGACCTCCAGCGCCTCCTCCTGATCATGGGTGACGAAAATCGACGTGACGTGAATCTCGTCGTGCAACTGGCGCAGCCAGCGCCGCAATTCCTTGCGCACCTTGGCGTCGAGCGCGCCGAACGGCTCATCCAGAAGCAGGATACGCGGCTCGATCGCAAGCGCCCGCGCAAGCGCGATACGCTGGCGCTGGCCGCCGGACAGTTGCGCCGGATAGCGATCGGACAGCCAATCCAGTTGCACGAGATCGAGCAACTCCTTCACGCGCCGGCGGATCGAATCCTCGTCCGGCCGCACCGCGCGCGGCTGCACCCGCAGGCCGAAGGCGACGTTCTCGAACACGGTCATGTGCCGGAACAGCGCATAATGCTGGAACACGAAGCCCACATTGCGCTCGCCCGCGCCGCGCCCAAGCGCATCGTTGCCGTCGAACCGCACCGAACCCGCATCCGGCCAGTCCAACCCCGCGATGATACGCAGGAGCGTGGTCTTGCCCGAACCCGAGGGGCCGAGCAACGCCAACAATTCGCCGTCATCCACCCTGAGGCTGACATCGTCCAGCGCCTTGAACGCGCCGAACCGTTTGACGAGGTTGCGAACATCAATCGTCATCTGCGGGTTGTCCTTCCAGATGTCCTTCGAGAACGGTCTTGGCGACCAGCGTCACCAGCGCCAGCAAGGCGAGCAGCGAGGCGACGGCGAACGCTGCCGCAAGCTGGTATTCGTTGTATAAAATCTCGACGAGCAGCGGCATCGTGTTGGTCTCGCCACGAATGTGGCCTGACACCACCGACACGGCGCCGAATTCGCCCATCGCCCGCGCGTTGCACAACAGCACGCCATAGAGGATGCCCCATTTGATATTGGGGACGGTAACGCGGAAAAAGATCTGCAGCCCGGAGGCGCCGAGCGAGATCGCGGCTTCTTCCTCCTGCGTGCCCTGCTCCTGCATCAGCGGAATCAGTTCGCGCGCCACGAACGGAAACGTGACGAACGTCGTCGCCAGTACGATGCCAGGTGTCGCGAACAGAATTTGAATGCCATGCCGTTGCAGCCAGACACCGAACAGGCCCTGCGTGCCGAACAGCAGCACGAAAACGAGACCCGAAATCACCGGACTGACCGAAAACGGCAGATCGATCAGCGTGATCAGCAGCGTCTTGCCTTTGAATTCGAACTTGGCAATCGCCCATGCCGCGAGCAGGCCGAACACGAGATTGGCGCTCACCGAGATCAGCGCCGTCGTTAACGTCAAGAGGATCGCCGACAGCGTCTCCGGAGCCGACAGCACATCGACATAAGCCGACACGCCCTTGGCGAGAGCGATGGCGAACACCAGAACCAACGGCAACAGCACGAAAATCGACAGGAACACGACCGCGAAACCGATGATCAGACAACGCAGCAGGCGCGGCTCCGACCGCGCATCGGGGCGGGCCTGCGGCAGAACGCGATCTGTGGTGAGAGCAAGATCGCTCATATCAATGGCTCGCGGCGCCACGGATCTGGGCCCAGCGCTGAATACGGTTGATGGCAAAGATGATCAGAAACGCGACGACCAGCATCACCACCGCAATCGCGGTCGCGTCAGCATAACGAAATTCCGAGAGCCGGATCACGATCAGGAGCGGCGCGATCTCGGAGACGTTCGGCAGATTGCCCGCGATGAAGATCACCGAGCCATATTCGCCGACCGCCCGCGCGAAAGCGAGTGCGAAGCCGGTGAGAATGGCGGGCGTCAGGCTCGGCAGAATGACCCGCGTGATGACCTGCCAGCGCCGCGCGCCGAGGCTGCTCGCCGCCTCCTCCAGTTCCGGCTCCAGATCGGCCAGCACCGGCTGCACCGTGCGCACCACGAACGGAATGCCGATGAAGATCATCGCCACGAAAATGCCGAGCGGCGTGAACGCGACCTTGATGCCGAGCTCCGCGAGCGGCGCGCCGAGCCAGCCCTTCGCGCCGAACAACGTGCTCAGCGCGATGCCCGCGACCGCCGTCGGCAACGCGAACGGAATATCCACGATCGCATCGAACAGGCGACGGCCCGGAAAATCGTAGCGCGTCAGCGCCCAGACCACGACGACACCGGCCACGAGATTGACCAGAGCCGCGGCGAAGGCGACACCGAACGACACCGACAACGCATGCAACGTGCGCGCGCTCGTGACCGTGCCGACGAATTCGGACACGCCCAACTCCGTCGTTTTCAGAAACAGACAGGCGAGCGGCAGCAGAATCAGAATCGAAAGCCACGTCAGCGACAGCCCGAGGGTCAGTCCGAATCCCGGCAGCACGCTCCGTCTCGTCAATACACTCACAATGCCTCGCCTGCCTCATAAAGCCGGACTGCCGAGCACGCATGCCCGGCAGTCTTTGGATGGCCGATTGTTCGTCAGTTCTTGTAGATCTTGTCGAACACACCGCCTTCGGCGAAGTGCTCCTTCTGCGCCTTGGTCCAGCCGCCGAACACATCATCGATGGTGAACAATTCAACCTTGGCGAAGTTCGCCGCGTATTTCCTGACGACCTCGGGATCGCGCGGCCGATAGAAATTGCGCGCGGCGATGTCCTGGCCTTCCGGCGTGTACCAATGCTTCAGATAGGCCTCGGCAACGCCGCGCGTCCCCTTCTTGTCGACGACGGTATCGACAACCGCCACCGGCGGCTCCGCCAGAATGGAAATCGACGGCGCCACGATCTCGAACTTGTCCGCGCCGAATTCCTTCACCGCGAGATACGCCTCGTTTTCCCAGGCGAGCAGCACGTCACCCACACCGCGCTCGACGAACGTCACGGTGGAGCCCCGCGCGCCGGTATCGAGCACCGGCACGTTCTTGTAGACGTTAGCGACGAACGCGCGCGCCTTGTCCTCGGAACCGTATGTCTTCAGCGCATAACCCCAGGCGGCAAGATAATTCCAGCGCGCGCCGCCCGAGGTTTTCGGGTTCGGCGTAATCACGCTGACGCCGGGCTTGATGAGATCGTCCCAATCCTTGATCGCCTTCGGATTTCCCTTGCGGACGAGAAATACGATGGTCGAGGTGTAAGGCGACGAATTCTGCGGCAGGCTTTTCTGCCAGTCTTTTTTCAGCGCGCCTTTGTTGGCGATGGCATCGATGTCATAGGCCAGAGCAAGCGTGACAACGTCCGCCTGCAAACCATCGATCACCGAGCGGGCCTGCGAGCCGGAGCCACCATGCGATTGTTTGATCTCGACGGTCTTGCCGGTTTCCTTCTGATAAGCAGCGGCAAACGACTTGTTGAAGTCGACATAGAGTTCGCGGGTCGGATCATACGATACATTCAGCAGCGAATAATCGGCGGCATGCGCAGCGCATGCAATCACCGCTCCAGCGAGCGCAAGAAAGGTACGACGGATCATTCAAATCTCCATTCGAGCCGACGGCAAAACGCCATAAGCGATGGGGACAGGGTCTGAAACTCGCGCGCTTACGTCAACGAAACGGGATTTCTTTGTTTGGTGCGAAGCGAAGCGAACGTGCTCTCAAATCTTCGCAACGTGAATGCCGCATTCTGTCTTGGCTTTTCCGCGCCAGCGGCCGGCGCGCGCGCCTTCTCCCGGCGCGCTGCGGCTTGAGCACGGGATGCAGCCGACCGACGCGAAGCCCGATGCGACGAGCGGATGCCGCGGCAGCTTCGCTTCCGCGTACAGCGCTTGCAACTCCTCCGCCGTGACATTCGCCAGCGGATTGAATTTCAGCCGCGCGCCATCAGGCTCGACGACGGGGATGGCGGCACGTGCGCCGCCCTGAAAGCGCTTGCGGCCATTGAGCCAGGCATCGAACGGCTCAAGCGCGCGCGCCAGCGGCTCGACCTTGCGCAGATAACAGCAGCGGTCGGGATCGGTCAGGCAGAGTTCGCGATCCGCATCCTGCCGCGCGACGTCTGCGGTGAGCGGGTGGATCGTGCGCACGTCGGTGAGGCCGAGACGATCGATCAATGCGTTGCGATAGGCGAGCGTTTCCTCGAACAGCCAGCCGGTATCGAGAAAGATCACGGGAATCGCCGGATCGACGTCGGCCGCGAATTTCAATAGCGCGGCCGATTCCGTGCCGAACGACGACACCAGCGCGAGTTTCTCGCGCCCGACGGCATCAAGTGCCGTGCGGATGATATCGGCGGGTGAGGCCTCGTTCAGCCGCGCATCAAGCGCGGCGACATCTACCGCTCCCGTATCCAACGATGTCACTGCACTCTCTCCATGAGACTCGCGGCAAGCCGATCGAAATCCGAACGGTTCCACGGCAGCGAGCGCTCCACGACGTCCCCGATGATGAGGATCGCGGGCCCGTTCTCCACCTGCGCGACCAGATCGGGAAGCTGATCGAGCGTGCCGACAACCGCCTTGGCATCGGGCCGCGTCACGCGCGCGAACACGCCGACCGGCGTCTTCGGCGAACGGCCCGCGGCCAGCATCCCGTCACGAATGGCGGGCGCGGCGGTGATGCCCATGTAAACCACCACCGTCATCGCGACGTCCGTGAGCAACGACCAATCGACGGCCTCGGCATCATGGGTCTTGTGCGCGGTGAGGAACGTGATGCGCGTCGCCTTCTTGCGATATGTCAGCGGCACCTCGAACTGCGCCGCCGCACCGATCCCGGCCGTCACGCCCGGAATGACGGCATAGGTTACACCCGCTTCACGCAGCGCCGCGATCTCCTCGCCGCCGCGACCGAAGATGAAAGAATCGCCGCCCTTGAGACGAACGGCGCGCTTGCCTTCGCGCGCGGCCTCGATCATCAGCCTGTTGGTGGCGTCCTGCCCGATGCCCGGCTTGCCGATACGACGGCCGACTGAAATGCGAGCGGCATCGCGGCGCGCGCGATCCAGAACTTCGGGCGACACCAAATCGTCGTAGAAAATCACGTCGGCGTCCTGCAACGCGCGCAGCGCCTTCACCGTCAGCAAATCCGGATCGCCGGGCCCCGCACCGACCAGCGTGACGAGGCCGGGTTCGGACGTGAAAGCGACAGGATCTTCGATCGCCTTCAACGCACGTTCGGCTTCGTTCGCGCGCCCGGACAGAACCAACGCGCCGATCGAGCCATCGACGATACGCTCCCAGAATTTCCGCCGGTCCGACATCTCCGGCAACCGCGCCTGCATCGGTTGGCGCCAGCGGCCGATGAACGCCGCGAGGTCGCCGATGCGCGAAGGCAGAATGCTCTCGATCTTCTCGCGCACGCGACGCGCCACCACCGGCGAATTGCCGCCGGTGCCGACCGCGACAACGACATCGCCGCGATCGACGATGGCCGGAAAGATAAAAGTGGAATGTGCCAGATCATCCATGACGTTGATGGGAATGCCGAGCGCACGCCCGCGTGCGGCCACGGTTTCGCCCAACTCGCCCGCCCCGGCGCAGAGAATGGCGATGACACCATTCAGGTCGGCTGATAAAGGATCGCCGGCGCGCTCGATCCGGCTGACAGCCTCGTTATCGAGGCCGGATTCGTAGTCGCCATCCACGGCAAACCACCTCACCCGCGCTCCCGCTGATACCAGCAGCCGCAGCTTTGCCCGCACCAGATCCCCCGCGCCCACAAGAAGAACGGGCCCGGCTTGAAGGTCGAGAAAGATCGGCAGGAAGCGCATGACAACTCGGAGCTTGAATTCTGGGATTGACTAGAATTTATTTCTATATATGTATCTCTTATATATACAAGATAGAATTTAATTCTACTATAAATCGATCCTGACGAAGAATTTTTGCCTCCCCAACCAGTGAAACAAGGGAAATGTATCTTCTTGTCGAAGACCGCGACGGCCAAGAGCACAAACTGGAAGGTCTGGACGGCTGGCGCGTCATGGAGGTCATCCGCGATTGGGGCCTGTCGATCAAGGCTGAATGCGGCGGCGCCTGCGCCTGCGCAACCTGCCACGTTTATGTCGATCCGGAATGGGTCGGGCGACTCGTTCCGCCGACCGACGAGGAAATCGACATGCTCGACGGGGCCTTCTTCGTCGAATCGAATTCACGACTTGCCTGCCAAATCCTGATGTCTCCCGAGATCGACGGCCTGCGCGTCAAGCTGGCCCCGGGTACGGAGTAGCCACGAAAGATGACGACGCATGGACCATCTCGACGAGCTTGAAGCACAAAGCATCTACATTCTTCGGGAAGGGTTCGCGCGGCTGAAGCGGCTCGCCTTGCTGTGGTCACTCGGCAAGGATTCGAACGTCATGATCTGGCTCACCCGCAAGGCGTTCTTCGGCAAGGTGCCGTTCCCTTGTCTGCATGTCGACACGCAGAAGAAATTCCCGGAGATGTACGCGTTCCGGGATCACTATTCGAAGGAATGGGGCCTCGATCTCAGGATCGATTTTTGCCCGCCGATCGAGGACATCGATCCCACATTGCCGCCCGCGGCCCGCTCCGCCGCGCGCAAGACCGAAGGCCTCAAGCTCGCGCTCGCAAAGTACGGTTTTGACGGCCTGATCGCGGGCATCCGCCGCGACGAGGAAGCAACCCGCGCCAAGGAGCGCGTGTTCTCGCCGCGCGGCACGGAAGGCGGATGGGACGTACGCGACCAGCCGCCCGAATTCTGGGATCACTTCAACGCCTCGGTGCCGACCGGCGCGCACTTACGCATCCATCCGATCCTGCATTGGACCGAGACCGACATCTGGGCCTACACCCAGCGCGAGAACATTCCGATCATCCCGCTCTATCTGGCGCAGAACGGCAAGCGCTACCGCTCGCTCGGCGATCAGGACATCACCAATCCCGTCGCCTCGAACGCCTCGAACATTCCCGAAATTCTCGCCGAACTGCACAATACCAAGGTGCCGGAACGTGCGGGCCGCGCGCTCGATCATGAAACCGAGGACGCGTTCGAGCGGCTACGCGTCGCCGGCTATCTGTGAGCGGGAGCAAAGCCATGACCATTCTTGTTTCGCCCTCCGCCGTTCCGCACGCCTCCGAGAACGAACGCCCGCAGGTGTCCATCGTCATTGTCGGCCATGTCGACCACGGCAAATCGACCCTCGTCGGCCGCCTCTTGCACGAGACCGGCAGCCTGCCGGACGGCAAGCTCGAAATGCTGAAAGCCGTCAGCGCGCGGCGTGGCATGCCATTCGAGTGGTCGTTCCTGCTCGATGCGCTGCAGACGGAGCGCGACCAGGGCATCACCATCGACACCACGCAGATCCGTTTCCGCACGCCCTCGCGCGACATCGTCTTGATCGACGCGCCCGGCCATGCCGAATTCCTGCGCAACATGATCACCGGCGCATCGCAGGCCGACGCCGCCGTGCTGATCATCGACGCACTCGAAGGCGTCCGCGACCAGACCCGCCGCCATGGCTACCTGCTGCATCTGCTCGGCGTGAAGCAGGTCTGCGTCGTGATCAATAAAATGGATCGCGTCGATTTCAGCGAAGCCCGCTTCGAGGAGATCAAGCGCGAGATCAGCGAGCATCTCACCGGCCTCGGCGTGACGCCGATTGCGGTGATCCCGATTTCCGCGCGCGATGGCGACGGCGTCGCGCAAAACACGCCACGCATTGCTTGGTATAATGGCCCCACAGTCGTCGACGCACTCGACACGCTGACGCCGGCACGCCCTCTCACCGACCTGCCGCTGCGCCTGCCGGTGCAGGCGATCACCAAATTCGACGACCGACGCATCGTCGCGGGCCGCATTGAAGCCGGGCAACTCTCGCCCGGCGACGAGATCGTCATTATGCCCGCAGGCAAGATCGCGAGGATCAAGACCGTCGAAAGCTGGCCACGCACACCCGTGAACGGGCCGCAATCCGCCGGGCGCTCGGTCGGCATCACGCTCGATCGCGAACTGTTTCTCGAACGCGGCGACGTCATTGCACACACCGCCACCGCGCCGCGCGACACGCGCCGCCTGCGCGCCCGCATCTTCTGGCTGCATGAGACTCCGCTGAAAACCGGCGATACGGTTCTCGTCCGCATCGGCACGATGGAGAGCCGCGCCACCGTGGTCGCGGTCGAGAAAGCGATCGATCCCGGCGAACTGACGGGCCTCGCCAGCACCTCGATCGCGCGCAACCATGTCGGCGAAATCGATCTCTCACTCGGCAGACCTGCGGCCGCCGACCCCTATCCGGACAATCCGCGCAACGGACGGCTGGTGATCGAGGTCAGCGGCCGGATCGCGGGCGGCGGCCTCGTGCTCAGCATTGAAGCCGGGCAGCGCGCGGTGCCGGTCGATATCGTGCCGGTGGAATCTGTCTTGCAGCCGGAAGAACGCGTCGCGCGGCATCACCACTCTGGCGCGGTATTATGGTTCACGGGCCTGCCCGGCGCGGGCAAATCGACGCTCGCACGCGCGCTCGAGCGCAGGCTGTTCAGCCGTGGCGGCTCAGCAATCCTGCTCGACGGCGATACGCTGCGCGCCGGCCTCAACAGCGACCTCGGATTTTCGCCGCAGGACCGGCGCGAAAACATCCGCCGCCTCGCCGAAGTCGCGGCGCATCTCGCCCGCAACGGCCATATCGCCATCGTCGCAGCGGTCTCGCCCTCCGCCGAAGATCGCGCGCAGGCCCGTCGCATCGCCGGCGATCTGTTCCGCGAAATCTATGTATCGACCTCCGTCGAGATTTGCGAAAGCCGCGACCCGAAAGGCCACTACGCCAGGGCACGCGCGGGTGACCTGCCCGGATTCACCGGCACCGGCACCGATTACCAGCCGCCAGCCGCCGCCGAACTCGCGCTCGACACCGCAACTCGGTCGGTTGCGGATGCCGTCGGCGAAATCGAGCGGATGCTGCTGGCGGGCAGCGTCCTGCAGCAAGATATCGCGGATTTCGCCGCTCATATATGAGCGGGACTTGCGCGGTTTCTCCCGCATACGGCAAATCTGTCATCGCGCTGAGTAAAATTGTAAATTTTGTAAAGCAAGATTTGCAAAATCGAAATGCGCAGTCGGATTCGTGCACCATAGGTCTAATAGCTGCCATGCAGCAAAATGCTTCGCTTTGCGGGACATTTATCGTTAGATAGTCCTAATCCAATTCATTTTGGTGGCATTTCATTCCATTTTTTGAAATGGCCGCCGTCGGTTGTTTGGGAATAGGACTGAAATGACTCGCACAGACATCGCCGGCCTGAAGATTGCTCCTGTCCTCGCAGACTTCGTCGAGAGGGAAGCCGCACCTGGTACAGGAATTACTGCGGAAAAATTCTGGAGCGGCGTTGCTGCGCTGGTGAAGGAATTCGCGCCCGACAATCTGGCTCTCCTGAACAAGCGCGACGAATTGCAAAAGCAGATCGACGAATGGCATCGCGCGCATCGCGGCAAGCCGCTCGACCTCGCGGCCTACACCGCGTTTCTGAAAGAGATCGGTTATCTCGTGCCGGAACAGCCGACGCAGCCGGTGAAGACCGCCAACGTCGACGACGAGATCGCCCGCATTCATGGCCCGCAGCTTGTCGTGCCGCTGAGCAACGCGCGTTATTCGCTCAACGCCGCCAATGCGCGCTGGGGCAGCCTGTATGACGCGCTCTACGGCACCGACGCCATTCCTTACGATGCCGGTCAGAAGGCGAACGGCTACGACAAGAGCCGCGGCGCCAAGGTCATCGCCAGGGCGAAGGAATTCCTCGATCAGTCCGTGCCGCTCGCCAAGGGCAGCCACGCCGACGTCACCGGCTACGCCATCGAGAACGGCGCGCTGGTCGCACGGCTTGCAGGCGGCGCAACCGTGTTGAAAACCCCCGCGCAGTTCCTCGGCTACAACGACGACGCCGCAGCGCCCTCCGCGATCCTGCTCATCAACAACCGCCTGCACATCGACATCAGGATCGACCGCACCGCCACGATCGGCAAGGACGATCCGGCAGGCGTCAATGACATCGTCATCGAATCCGCCGTGACCACGATCCTCGACATGGAAGACAGCGTCGCCGCTGTCGATGCCGAGGACAAGGTCCTGATCTATCGCAACACGCTCGGCCTGATGCAGGGCACGCTGAAAGCGGAGTTCAGCAAGGGCGGCAAGACGCTGCATCGCGAGCTGAACGACGATCGCACCTATACCGGCCGCGACGGCAAGGAACTGACCCTCTCCGGCCGCAGCCTGATGCTGGTGCGCAATGTCAGCATCCACATGTACACCGACGCCGTGCTCGACGCTGCCGGTCAGGAAATTCCCGAAGGTATTCTCGATGCCGCCATCACCGCGCTGCTCGCGCTGCATGATCTGAAGGCGCGCCGCAACAGCCGCGCCGGTTCGGTCTACATCGTCAAGCCGAAACTGCACGGCCCGGACGAAGTCGCATTGACCGTGCGCCTGTTCGGCCGCGTGGAAGAAGTGCTGTCATTACCGGCGAACACCCTCAAGGTCGGCATCATGGACGAGGAGCGCCGCACCACCGTCAACCTCAAGAACTGCATCCAGAACGCATCCGAGCGCGTCTGCTTCATCAACACCGGCTTCCTCGACCGCACTGGCGACGAGATCCACACCTCGATCGAGGCAGGCCCGATGGTCCGCAAGGCCGAGATGAAGGGCAGCGCCTGGATCAAGGCCTATGAGGATTCCAATGTCGATACCGGCCTGCTCGACGGCCTTCCGGGCCATGCCCAGATCGGCAAGGGCATGTGGGCCGCGCCCGACAAAATGGCGGACATGCTCGCGCAAAAGATCGCGCATCCGCAGGCAGGGGCCGCGACCGCATGGGTGCCTTCGCCAACCGCAGCCACGCTGCACGCGATGCACTACCATCTCGTCGACGTCGACGCGCGCCAGAACGAACTGAAGTCACGCCCGCGCGCCAAGCTCGCCGACATCCTGACCATTCCGCTCGCCAACTCGAACTGGTCGTCGGACGACGTGAAGGAAGAGTTGGACAACAATTGCCAGAGCATCCTCGGCTACGTCGTGCGTTGGCTCGATCAGGGTATCGGCTGCTCGAAGGTGCCGGACATCCACAATGTCGGCCTGATGGAAGACCGCGCGACGCTGCGCATCTCCAGCCAGTTGCTCGCGAACTGGCTGCACCACGGCGTGATCGACCGCGACCAGGCGATGGAAGCCATGAAGCGCATGGCCGTCATCGTCGACAAGCAGAACGCGGGCGATCCGGACTATACGCCGATGGCACCGCGCTATGACGGCATCGCCTTTCAGGCCGCCTGCGATCTGGTCTTCAAGGGCCGCGAGCAGCCGAACGGCTATACCGAGTTCATCCTTCATGCACGCCGCCGCGAGATCAAGGAAGCGGCGCGGCAGAAGCTGGCGTCCTGACGTCAATCACAACGGACAACAAAAAGCCCGGCCTTCGCGCCGGGCTTTTTTCATTTCGCTACGGCTTCATTCAGCTACAGCGTGATGTATCGCACCAAGGACAGAATGCCGATGATGATGACAACGATGCGGATGATCTGCTTCGCCCGTCCCTCGATCGGCAGCATGTTGACCAGATACAGAACCAGAATAACGACGACGAACGTAATCAGCGCGCTGATGAGCAATGACATGGATGTTCCATTCGCTTGACTGCGACGGATTTGAAACCGCCGCTCTCAAACATCAACGCGTCACGGAACCTGAAGTTCCTGTTCTGGAACGGATTACTGCGCCGCCACCACGGGAATGGTCGCAAAGCGGGACGCCGCGTTCTTTGTCTGCGCCGGGCTGACCTTCAAGGTCACGCGTTTGGATTTGCCGTCCATCGATGACAACTTGCCATCGGCGTCGGCGACCAGATCGCCTTTGCGCAAAGTGGGATCCTCCTTGACGTCGATATGCGCGAGGCCGCCCGGCGTCCTGCCATTGCAGGTGCAGCCGTTCACGAGTTCGGTGCGATAGCGGAAGGCGTTGGGAAGCGACGAATACGGCTTGCCGCTATCGGTCGTCGCGTTGTCGATCTCGCTGCCGAACACCACTTTGGTCGCGCTGGCGGGACAAAGACTCTGGCAGCTTTCGGCCTTGCTCTCACTGCCCGTCGCGCCCATCGGAAAATAGCGGCCGTCGCACGTGCGCACGCAATAAGCCTTCGCGCCTCCCGAAGCGACACGCGACGGCTGCGGCGCGATGCTATCGTAACCCGGTTCGGCATAAGGTGACGAGGGCGCGTGATAACGCTGCGGCGCAAACCCGCCGAACAGCGACGAGAAGAAATCCTGGGCCTGCGCAGGCGCACTAAAGGCGGCCACCGCCATTGTCAGTCCTGTAGCAAGACCCGCAATCCATGTCGCATGTTTCGGTGGCATTCCACTTCTCCTCAGGCCCATGCTGCGTGCTACCGGGACAATGTTAATCGCGCCTCGACGACAGCACCGGCGCGCCTGCTTTCCGCCCCGCCGGTTAGCGAAGCCTGAGAGCGGAGCACGCGTTTTGCTTCAAATTGCGGAGAACCGCCTTTCGGCAGCACGATCACCTTGGCGCCGACCTTCACCCGGCTGAACAGATCGCTGACATCCGGATTGGTGAGGCGGATGCAGCCGCTCGAGACGAACTTGCCGATGGTCGAGGGATCGTTGGTGCCGTGGATGCGGTAGTCGCTGTGGCCCAGATACATCGCCCGCGCGCCAAGCGGATTGCCCGGCCCGCCCGCGACGAAGCGCGGCAGATAGGGCTGGCGCGCGATCATCTGAGCGGGCGGATGCCAGTCCGGCCATTCCGCCTTGCGCGAAACGGTCTGCACGCCCGACCATGTGAAGCCTTCGCGCCCCACGCCGACGCCGTAACGCACGGCGCGATTGCCACTGAGCACGAAGTATAAATAGGTATTACGCGTATCGATGATGATCGTGCCCGGGGCCTCGTGGCTCGGATAGGAGACCACCGTGCGCCTCAGCCGATCCGGCAGCATGGCATCCCCGGAAGCTTGATCGTCAGGTCCGGTCGAAGACCGTGGCCACGACATCCCCGGCTGCGCCGCATAACTCAGCGATTGCGCCGAAGCCGGTGCGGCCATCGCCATTGCCGCCGCCATCGCGGATACACCGGCGCTCCATGTGAGCATCGCACGTAGCGCCAGGACACGTAGCGCCAAGACACGTAGCTCCAAGACATTCTGCACACCGCCAGCCGGTCTACTCATGACGCCACGCCTCCACGCATTACGCATTCCGCGATGCGAGCGCGGAGGCAATGCGCAGACCAGCCTTGCGGTTCCTTCGCGAGGCAAGGCACCGATCATAAATTGCGTGGGAACGATTGCCCGATACGCGCCGTTATCAAGCCCGTCGAAGCAGGCTTTCTCATTGCCGGGCGCTTTCCCCGGACGTTTGTTGTGGGCTTTATCCGACAGGCAGGTGGCGGCCCCTGCCAGCTCAGTTGAGGCTGTCGCCAGATGCCATCGAACAGTCAGTCCATGAATGAACGCGCCATCGAGCCGACCGGCGAGCCTGCCCCAGAAAGCATCGCTCTTTCCACTCCCATCATCCAGCGCGCCGCAATCGTCTCCTTCTGCCTGGTGACGCTTGTCATCCTCGCCATTGTCGCGGTGCTGTACGTGGCGCGCGCGTTTTTCCCGCCCGTCGTCACCGCGATCATCCTCGGCACCATGCTCTCGCCCGCGGCCAAGCGCCTCGAAGCCTTCCATGCGCCGCGCACGGTGTCGGCTGCACTCATCGTCGGTACGACGTGGGCGGCTTTCGTCCTGATGATCGGGCTGATTTCCGTTCCAATCATGGACTGGCTCGATAAGCTGCCCGAGCTTGGTCCGATCCTGAAAGACAAGCTGCACGTGTTCGACCGCCCGCTGGCGTTCTGGACCTGGCTGTGGGGGCCGATGGGCGCATTTCTATCGTCTCCGCTGCTGATCGCCGGTCTCATCGTCAAGGAGCACATGATGCCCGAGCGCGACCAGCAGCTTCCTGCGGACTGAAGTTGCGGGAACCTCCATGATGCACGCGCGTTTGTGCTGCACACGCCCGCCCATGTGGTGGGCATTCCAATGTCGCGTACCGGTAACGGGAAATCCAGCACATGACCGATCAAGCCACGCTCGACCGCCTTCAGAAAGATTTCGACGCTGTCAAAAAAGACGTTTCAAACCTCACGCAGCAACTCACCGAGTCGCTCAACACGCTCGCGGGCAGCGCGCAAACCCGCGCCAAGCGCGGTTACCGTCAGGCCCGCGCGCAGGTCAATGCGGCCGTCTCCGACGCGGCCGAGCGCGGCAGCGCGGCGCTGGACATGGCGCAGGATGCCGCCAACTCCCTCGAAGATACGCTCGAAGAAGCGATCACCGAACGTCCGCTCGCGGCCGTCGGCCTCGCCATCGGCCTTGGCTTCCTGATCGGCGTGACGTGGCGCCGCTGACCGCTTGCCCCTTCAAGGCGGGCGCATCAGCGTCCGCTTTCTTTCATTCGTCCTTTTTCATTGATCGAGGCTTTCATGCTCGACAAATTCGTCGATGATCTGAAAGAAAGCGCCGGGACCGCGATGCGGCTCACGTCGCTCGCCGCCGCCGTCGCCGTCTGCCTGTTCATCACCACCGGCTTCCTGTGCGCGGCGGCTTTTATCTTCGTGCTCGGAAAATACGGGCCAGTTTATGCCTGCCTCGCGGGCGCCGCGGTGTTCTTTGCATGCGCGATGATGGCTGCGATCTGCTACGCGCTGCGCAAGAAAGCCATTCGCGAACGCCCCGTGGAAGCCGCCAAATCCACGCTGCAAACGGCGCTCAGCGATCCGCTCATCATGGCGACCGCGTTGCAGGCCGTGCGGGTCATCGGCGTGAAGCGGATGATTCCACTGCTTGCCATCGGCGGCATCGCGCTGGGGTTGATGTCGAAGCGGCCTCCCGCGCAGGAATAATCGCCCGCAAATTGCGGGCGATAGAGAACTGCGATTTCAATGAAACGTCAGGTGATGCAGCGCGAAGGTTGAAGCGCCTTCGCCACCGGCGCCAGCACGCTGACGGACGGCTCGCACGCCACCATGCGCTTGCCTGTCGACGCGCGACCAGTCGGAGGGGGAACCTTGCGATCCGTTGCGTCCTGATCGCCGCGGGGCAACAGAACGCGCATCACTACCGAACTGTCGGTGCCCGGCAGCTGGAAAGACACCGTCATGTTCGGTCCCTGCACCGATGGCGTCGTCAGACGATCGCCCTTGCCCGCGCGCTCAACCTGAGGCGTTGCATCGGATCGTTCCACTGCGGTCTGCTGTCTCTGATCGCCGGTTGTGGAGACTTCGAGATGCACGGTGCTAAACGCCAGCGTCGCCGCGGCAGCACCCAAAATTCCTGAAGCCAGTTGAAACATGGTCGTGATCGCTTTGCCAAACGCACCACATGCGATGCAACAGATAACGATTGCCGGGAAGCTTCGTTCCTGCGGGCGGTTTCGGTTGGCTTACCCTTTCGGATTAAGCCACGCAGGCCACACTCCGGCGCGCTTCGGCGAACTCACAAAAAAGCCCTGCCGGAGCAGGGCTTTCGCCGTCATCGCGTTTTGAGCCGTCAAGCCCTCGCGCGCTGGTTACGATTGCGTGAGTTCCTCTGAAAGAACAGCGCCTGGCTCGCGACCGCCGACACCATCGCCGGTTGGAACGGTTTTGAGATCAGGAAGGCAGGCTCCGGCCGCTCGCCGGTGAGGAAGCGTTCCGGATAGGCAGTGATGAACACCACCGGCACCTCGAAAGTGCGCAGCAATTCGTTCACGGCATCGAGACCCGAACTGCCGTCCGCAAGCTGGATGTCGGCCAGGATCAGACCCGGCCGCTTGGTTTTCGTAAGAGCCAGCGCATCGCTGTGGGTGCGCGCGACACCGATGACGTTATGGCCGAGGTTCTTCACCAGGCTTTCGAGATCCATGGCAATGAATGTCTCATCCTCGATGATGAGCACGTCAGTTGCGATCTCGGCGGCAAGCTCGCGGCCTGCCGTGTCAGTGAGGGCGCGCACCGCCGAGACGTCGATGTCGAGAATGAAGCCGACTTCCTCCTCGGAGAAGCCTTCCAGCGACAGCAGCAGAAACGCCTGCCGCGCCAGCGGCGTGATGTTGGACAGCCGACGCTCCGACGCTGCCTGAGGAACGGGCTCGCCTTCGTCGTTCAGCGCAACCGAGTGCCAGATTTTGGTGAAGAGGCGAAACAGACCGACCCGGGGACCGCGGCTCTCATCCAGCAGAGCGGGATCTTGCAGCAAGGCTTCCAGCATCGCGCCGACATAGGAATCTCCGGACGCCTGGCTTCCTGTCAGCGCGCGAGCATACCGGCGCAACAAGGGCAAATGTTCAGCAACAAGCTGAGAACGGGACATACCCCCTCCATAAATCGAGATCTCTGGCTGCGGGAGATCGGAACTATGTCCCGGAAGCCGTGTCCTTATCTACCCTTGAGCGCGATTAAAGTTCCCTTCTCCCGGAACTTTCTGGTTCGAACCGCATTAGTTTTCGGAGAATGGCCCGCGGACAACCCGACCGGCTTAAAAAAGCGTTCTCCTCTAAGGAGTTAACCCATGGCGACAGCATGGATTCAACCATGAAAGATCCCAAGCCGCTTCCCAACAAGCCCGCCCCCAAAAGCGGCCTCAACGCAGAAATCCAGGCCCGGATCGGCCACCAGCTCCGCGCCATGTATGATGATGTGGTCAAGCAAGGCGTCCCCGACCGGTTTGCCGATCTGATCCGCAAACTGGATGCAGGTGAAGGCCCTGGGGCTGACGCCGAAGGGAGGGACTAATGCCTCTCACAGATTCCCTTCGCGACGAAATCCTCGCGTCCGTGCCGAGTCTGCGCGCCTTCGCGATTTCGTTGAGCGGAAAAAGCGACCGCGCCGACGACCTGGTCCAGGAAACGCTGCTGCGCGCGCTCGCCAACATCGACTCGTTTCAACCCGGCTCAAACCTTCCGGCCTGGCTGTTCACGATCCTGCGCAATCTGTTTCGCTCCGACTACCGCAAGCGGCGGCGCGAGGTGGAGGATGCCGAGGGCAGCTATTCCAAGACCCTGAAATCGCAGCCCGCGCAAAGCTCGCATCTGGAGTTCGAGGAGTTTCGCGCGGCGCTCGAGAAACTTCCGCAGGACCAGCGCGAAGCCCTGATCCTCGTCGGCGCCTCCGGCTTCTCCTATGAGGATGCGGCCGCGATCTGCGGATGCGCGGTCGGCACCATCAAGAGCCGCGTCAACCGTGCCCGCTCGAAACTCAGCGCCATGCTGTACGTCGACGGCACGGAAGATTTCGGCCCCGACAGCACGGTGCGTGCCGTCATCGGCGGCAGCGGCAACTAACCGCTGCCGCCTCGATACGGAAGGACAGGCAATGGGCCGCTATTGGCTGCTTGGCGTCCCGCTGCCCGTTCTTTTGCTGATCCGGGCGTTCGGCGGCTCAATCACTGACCGTCAGGTCTCGCGCGAGATATAGCCCGTCCGGTTCATCTCGTTCTCGTCCACCACCGTCGTCATCGGCGCGGTCAGTTCATAGACATAACTGACATCGGTGAAGTATCGCTTCGAGGTGCCACCCAACGCCTCGGGAGCGACGCGATCGAGCAGTACGATGCCGAAATCGCTCTCCGGCCTGCGCGTCGCGACACTGGTGTTGAATTCCTCCCAGTGGAATTTGAAGATCGCATTCGGCTCGTCTCCCGAAACCGTCCAGTTCGCGACGACATGCGGATGCTTGCCGACCAGCGACAGGCCTTCGTCCGAATGCGAGGCCAGCTCAAAGAACAACAGCGACAGGCTCTGCGCCGCGCGCGCCGACACCGTAATGTCGGGGCCATCGAGCGCGATGCGGTCGCCATGCGGGATCGCGCGCGAATCGAACAGTCCCTTGAGTTTCACGCCCTGCCACTGACTGTCACTCAACAGCGTAACGACATTCGACATCGCGTGAATGCGGCCGATCAGAAGCTCACGCGCGCTGTCCATATCGGCGCCATGACGCAGCGTTCGCGTCACGATCGACTGGATCACCGCGAGGATATTCTTGACGCGATGATTGAGTTCGTCGATCACCGCCGTCAGCCTGCGCTCGAACCCGATCCGGGTCTGGATTTCGCGGCTAAGGCGCACGTTGTTATAAGACACGTAGCCGAAGAGCGAGCACAGCACGACCGTCACCGCGAGACCGATCAGGCCCGCGACAAGCGCATGGTTAAGCGCGCGCTGCATGGTGTCGGTCTTCGGATAATAATCCAGCGCCCACCGCCGCCCGCCAAACAGGATGTTGCGGACCTCCGGCCGGTTCTCGCCAAGCTGCGCCGTCGACGTCACGACGCCGCGGTCGGGATCGAGCACGAGCTCGCCGCCATTGGGTCTCGGATCGCGCAGGGCTACGGAAAACAGTGCAAGATCGTCATTCCCCAGCATCAGCGACAGCCGGTACGACGTAGTGATGAAACCGATCGGTGATTGCGTGCCCGGCTTCATAACCGGCACAATCAGCACCAGGCCCCAAGGGCCTTCGGCCGATGACAAGCTCAGCGGATCGGACGCTTCCGGCTCACCCGTTTGCGCCGCCTTCGCCAGCGTGGGGCCGATCACCGGATGCGCGTTATAGGCGCGTCCCGGAAATCTCAGCGTGGTGTCGTCCTGCGGTTCGACGTCCATCAATACGTCGACGCCTTTCGCGGCCGCAGCCGCATCAAGCGGCGTGTCGTCGAAATTGCGGATTTGCGGATTTTTGAATCCGGCTTTTTTCAATTCAGCTTCAGCGACCGGAAAATCGGACGGCAGCAGATGCGCGATCCAGCCGGTCATGACGAAGTTGGTCTGAAAAGAATAGATCGACGAGCGCAGCGGCTGCAGTGCGGTCGATGAAATCGCCGTGGACGGCTGAAAGGCCCCGGCCGAAATGCGCGCCAGAACCTCGCGTTCGCCCAGCCGTTCCTGAACGAGCCCGGCATGGGCATCGATCTGGCGCGTCAACGCAGCGCGGTCGATCACGCCTTCCTGCTCATAGATACGGTAGGACACCAGCCCGGAGACCAGTATTCCGATGATGGCAAGAAGCCCAATGAAAAAACCAACCCGGAGCACGCTGATCAACTCGCGGCAAAGATTTGCGAAAGACGATTCAAAATGACGGCAACTCCTCCGGTTTCAGGGCCGATAAAAACGGACCAACGCGGCCGGGCCAATCCAAGATAACGACGAACCGTCTATCGAAGCTTACCGGCACGGGTTCGCTGAAACCGAAACACGTCAAACCGCTCCCTGACCCATCATTCCTATCCTCGAAGCCTGCGGACCTCCATTACCTGTTCGCAAACTTCTCCCGGCTTTCCATGTCGAAATACGAACCCCGGCTGCCGGGGAAATGAGCAAAATCAACGTATAAGGATGGTCATCAGGCCCGCCACCATGATGAAGGGCCCAAGCAGGATCATGGCGAGCAACAAAAAGTCGCCTTGATCCATGGATTTCCTTTGTACTCTCGACCGCATGCCTATCCAACCGGCCACCGGCCAGGCCGTTCCGCGCGGGGGAGGGAATTCGCTTATTGGATCATATGGTTGAAGATCGGCAGCCGGAAGACAGGCCCGCAGATAGCGGAACATTCCGGGACGCCGCCTCGATTTTAACCTTGAAAGCGCCGTCTTCGTGCTCCATAGCCTTGCCCACGACCTTGAGAATCGTCAGGTCTTTGCGAGCCGCGTGTTCGGATCCCTTTAACGGTTTCTGGCTTGCCTTCTTCAGCTAACCGAACCGACGCCCCCAACACGCGGGTGTCTCCGACACCCGAGCGCCCCGAGGCCCAAGAAGGCCGCCGGGCTCGCCCTTTGATTCATATGGAAAGCTCCACTTGACCTCCTTTCAGGATTTCGGCCTCGCCGATCCCATCGCGCGTGCTCTCGCCGAAGAGAACTACGTCACCCCCACCCCGATCCAGGCCCAGACCATCCCCATCGCGATCACCGGCCGCGACGTCGTCGGCATCGCCCAGACCGGCACCGGCAAAACCGCCTCGTTCGCGCTGCCGATCCTGCACCGGCTTCTGGAAAACCGCGTCCGGCCGCAGCCCAAGACCTGCCGTGTTCTGGTTCTCAGTCCGACCCGCGAACTGTCCGGCCAGATCCTCGACAGCTTCAACGCCTACGGCCGCCACCTGCGGCTGAGCGCTGCGCTCGCCATCGGCGGCGTGCCGATGGGCCGTCAGGTCCGCGCCATGATGCAGGGCGTCGAGGTGCTGGTGGCCACCCCCGGCCGCCTGCTCGATCTCGTCCAGGGCAACGCCGTCAGGCTCAATCAGGTCGAGTTTCTCGTCCTCGACGAAGCCGACCGCATGCTCGACATGGGCTTCATCAACGACATCCGCAAAGTCGTCGCCAAGCTGCCGGCCCGCCGCCAGACGCTGTTCTTCTCGGCCACCATGCCCAAGGACATCGCCGACCTCGCCGAGCACATGCTGCGCGATCCGGCGCGCGTCGCGGTGACACCGGTGTCTTCCACCGCCGAACGCATCACCCAGCGCATCATCCAGCTCGATCACAGCGCCAAACCGGCGACCCTGTCGGAACTGCTGAAGTCAGAGCCGGTCAACCGCGCGCTGGTGTTCACCCGCACCAAGCACGGCGCCGACAAGGTCGTGCGCAGCCTCGTCAAGGCCGGGATCCCGTCCGAGGCGATCCACGGCAACAAGTCGCAGAACCATCGTGAGCGTGTGCTGGCCTCGTTCCGCAACGGTGACATCCGCACCCTGGTCGCGACCGATATCGCTGCACGCGGCATCGACGTCGACGGCATTACCCACGTCTTCAACTTCGACCTGCCGAACGTGCCCGAAACCTACGTCCATCGCATCGGCCGCACCGCGCGCGCCGGTGCCGACGGCACCGCGATCTCGCTGGTGGCGGGGGAGGAAAACACCTACCTGCGCGACATCGAGCGGCTGATCCGCGTCACCCTTCCCCGTGAGGACCGGCGCACCGGCAAGCACGAGGCGGCTCCCGCCGCCCCGCAGCAGCGCAAGACCCACCGTGGCAATGGCGGCTCCGGCAAGAGCCGTGGCAACCAGGGGCACGGCAAGGGCCGTTCCTTCGAAGGCTCCGACCGCGCCCAGGGCGATGGCGCCCCCGGCTCCCGCGGGCCGCAACGCCGGCGGCGGCACCCCGGCCAGGGCTCTCACCCGGGCTCGCACCATGATGCGGCGGCCACGCCTCGCGCCGAACAGGGCCAGCATGAACGAACTCGGCCGTCGCAAGCCGGCCAGGGAAACGGTATACAGGGCGTCGCATTCCTCCACCGCGGCAACGCGCCAGCGCGCACCGCATCACAACCCAATCGCAATCGGCGCCCGCAGCGCTGAACTGATCCGGAGACGTTTATGGCTAAAGAAGAACTGATCCAATTCGAGGGATTGGTCACCGAAATCCTCCCCGACGCGCGCTACCGCGTCCAGTTGGATGCCGGGCATGAAATCGTTGCCTACACCGCAGGCAAAATGAAGAAGAACCGCATCAAGACGCTGGCGGGTGATCGTGTGACGATCGAAATGTCGCCGTACGATCTGGAAAAGGGCCGCCTGATTTTCCGGCACAAGGACGAGCGCCCGGCCGGTGCGCCCCGCCCCGCCGCGCCCCGCGGCGGTCAATTCCGCCGTCGCTGATACCCCTTTTGGATACCCTGAATCCTGCCTCCCAAAAACGTCGGGGGGCAGGATTGTTTTGGGCCCTTCTTTCGAATAATATCGCTTTATCGAATTTCGGCCGGACGACAATAGCTATCCCCGGTATAGCCGGTTAGCGCTGACGACCTCTTCCAAATTTCGATCTCACCAACCCGTGGCGACACGGGTTATTCGACATCTACTTGAGAGGAACTACCCACGTGAGCATGGGAACAGTGAAGTGGTTTAACGCGACCAAGGGCTACGGCTTCATTCAGCCGGATGATGG
>Ga0153956_1000682_pt1 | contig 35483 bp, 36 predicted proteins | sample TSFL040MetaG_FD_104704 | JGI IMG/M metagenome (GOLD analysis project Ga0153956, IMG submission 104704) | Attine ant fungus gardens microbial communities from Florida, USA - TSFL040 MetaG | ecosystem: Host-associated > Fungi > Mycelium > Unclassified | place: USA: Florida, Wekiwa Springs... | reverse complement strand
TGATGCGAACTTCGGAATTAAAGGGACACTAGCAAGTTTATGATTCTCGTGTGGTTCAGGTTCAGAAGTCCGCTTCACCGACTCGCCGCGATAGTGTGGCGGACTTCTGAACCACCACACTAGTACCGAATTTTTGCGGACCGTCCAACCCCTGTCACAGACGGCCATGTGCTGGCAAGGGCCGCGCCGGCGCGATATGCATTCCCGGCGGACATTTGCTATGGATCGTTTGGCCGATGTCTGAAAAAACCACGGGACGGTGCTTGTTTTCCTGACAAAATCCAGGTGACTTCGACCTCCCGGACGAGCAGGATTTTGGATGACGGCGGCAGGCCCGCGAGCGCGAAGAGCAGCCCCTCTGAAGGAGAAGTCATGAGCGACATCGTCACCGCGGGTATTTTGGTGATTGGGGACGAGATCCTGTCCGGACGGACCAAGGACAAGAACATCGGATTCATCGCCGAATACCTGACCAATATCGGCATCGATCTGAAGGAAGTCCGCGTCGTCTCCGACGATGAAGCCGACATTGTCGCGGCGCTGAATGCGCTGCGGGCGCGATATACCTATGTCTTCACCACGGGGGGCATCGGCCCGACCCATGACGACATCACCGCCGACAGCATCGCCAAGGCGTTCGGCGTGGGCATCGATCATCATCCCGAGGTCGTCGCGCGGTTCAAGGAGCGCTTCAAGAATCCGGGCGAACTGAACGAGGCGCGGCTGCGGATGGCGCGCATCCCCGACGGCGCCGAACTGATCCAGAGCGCGACGATTCTGGCGCCGGGATTCAAGATCGGCAACGTCATCACGATGGCCGGCGTGCCGTCGATCATGCAGGCGATGATGGATATCGTCGCACCGACATTGCAGTCGGGCGTGCGGATGCTGTCGGAAACCGTCCGCGCGAATTCCCGGGAAGGCGATATCGGCGGCCCGCTGCGCGCGATCGCGGAGGCGCATCCGGACACCATCATCGGCAGCTATCCGTTCCTCGACGAGAACGGCAAGCCCAACACCAACCTCGTGGTCCGCTCGCGCGATCAGGCCAAGTTGACTGCTGCCATGGATGCGGTGAAAGCCATGCTAGCAGGGCTCAAAGCGGCGCAGTAACGGCCCGGCTGGGCATCCTTCGAGGCTCGCGGCAAAGCGCCGCTCGCGCCCCGGGATGACGACGTCGCGAGAGTCCGAAGGAGGTTCGATGAACAGCGCTTCCGACAAGGCCTTTCCCGTTTCCTGGGATCAGTTTCATCGCGATTGCCGGGCGCTGACCTGGCGGCTGAACGAGGCCGGGCCGTTCCATGCGGTGGTCGCGATCACGCGCGGCGGATTGGTGCCGGCGGCGATCGTCGCGCGGGAACTCGGCATCCGCGTCATCGATACCGTCTGCATCGCAAGCTACGACCACACCAAACAGAGCAAACTGACCGTGCTGAAGGGCATTTCGGACGACACGGCCAAACTCGGCGGCGGCACCGGGAAGGGGCTTCTGATCGTCGACGATCTTGTCGATACCGGCGCGACCGCGCGCGTGGTGCGCGCGATGATCCCGGAGGCGCATTTCGCCACCGTTTACGCAAAGCCGCTGGGCAAGCCGCTGGTCGATACCTTCATCACCGAGGTATCGCAGGACACCTGGATTTATTTCCCGTGGGATCTCGGGCTGGCGTTCGCGCCACCGCTGCGCGACGGCGCGGCGTGAATTGTTTTCCTCCCCCCTTCCAACTCTTCCCCGCAAGGGGGGAGAGAGCAGTTTGAGTGGTGGGATAGGCAGCCCGAACAGTAAGGCCGACAATGTCCCTGCAAAATCGCGTCAGCCCGCTTGGCGACATTGTCGCGACGCCCGCGCGCGGCACATTCACCGGCAATCGCGGTATTGTCCACGATCCCACGACGCGCACGCTGCTGAAGCGGCGCTGGACCACGAAAGCGTGGATCGCCTGCGTCTGCGAGTTTCGCGGCCGCCGCCGGGACGTGATGGGCACGCAGAGTTGGACCGAACTGTTCTTCCTCGATGAAGCGACGGCGTTCGCCGCGGGGCATCGCCCGTGCTTCTACTGCCGCCGCGCCGATGCAACCGCGTTTCGTGACGCGTGGCGGCGCGGCAATCGCACCGGCGACGTGCGGGCCTCCGATATGGACGTGGTGCTTCACGCCGAGCGGCTCGAAGGCCGCGCCAAGCGGCTGCACCCGCTTCCGGTGCCGCTTGCCAAGCTTCCCGATGGCACAATGGTGCGGGCGGGGAACGACTGTTTTCTGGTTGCGGATGGCCGGCCGCGGCGCTGGACGTTCGAGGGCTATTGCGCGGCGGATGCGCGGCTCGCCAATCCGCAGCTCATCACGCCGCCCTCGACCGTGCGGACGATGATGGCAGGCTACCGGCCGGTTCTGCATGTGAGTGCTGAGCTGGGCATGCCCCCTCCCTAGCCCTCCCCCGCAAGCGGGAGAGGGGACACTTCACCGGCGTTGCTGCGTTCGTGCCACGGCGTGGGCGCAAAAAGCGACTGCGTTTGAAAACACGCTTGCGCAAACGGAAACGCGCTCCCTCTCCCGCTTGCGGGGGAGGGTTGGGGTGGGGGCCGATTGCCTGCGTCTTTCGCGCAGCCTTACAGCTCTAACGCACGTGCTTCCCGTTTTCGTCCACGCTCATGCGGGAATCGCGCAAGGCAAATTCGCGAACGATGATCCGGCAGCGTTCGACCTCCGCAGTGGCGGGGCCGGTCCTTGTCGCGTTCGCCGGTGCCGCGGCCTGCGTCAGCACGTCCTCGCAATGATGCAGCACATGACGGTCGGGCGGCACAGGCGCCGCGACGGCGCGCGAGCCCGTCGCCGCGATCGCGGCGAGCAGCAGCAGGTTCCGCGAAATCATCCGAGCCTCGAGCGCGCCAGTTTTGCACCCGCGCCGAGCGCCTGCAATTTTGCTTCCGAGATATCGCGCCGCATCGGTGCCATGCCGCAGTTGGTGGTGGCGACGATCCTGTCCTTCGGAACGTGTTTCAACACGGCTTCGATGGTCTTCACGACGTCCTCGGGCGTCTCGACTTCGTCGCTGGCGACATCGATGCATCCGGCCTGGATGACCTTGCCCTTGAGGAGCCCAAGCAGCTCCAGCGGCACGCGCGAGTTGCGGCATTCCACCGCGACCTGCTGGATCGAGCTTGCGGCGATGGCCGGGAAGGTTTCTTCGTACTGCCGCCATTCGCCGCCGAGCGTCTTCTTCCAGTCGTTGTTGGCCTTGATGCCGTAGCCGTAGCAGATGTGCACGGCGGTGGCGCAGGTCAGCCCCTGTGCGGCGCGCTCCAGCGCCTTGATGCCCCAGTCGCGGACCTGATCCATGTAGACGTTGAAGGCAGGCTCATCGAACTGGATGACGTCGATGCCGTCGGCCTGCAGCGCCTTGGCTTCCTCGTTCAGCAATTCGGCAAAGGCGAACGCCATCTTGACGCGGTCGCCATAGTGCCTGTCGGCGATGGTGTCGATCAGCGTCATCGGGCCGGGCAGGGTGAACTTCAGCTTGTGCGTGGTGTGCGCGCGGGCGGCGCGGGCCTCGTCGGCGTGGACGCGGCCCTTGAGCCGCACGGGGGCAACGACCTGCGGCACCATCGCCTTGTAGCGGTCGTTGCGGATGCCCATCTCGACCTTGTGAGCGAAGTCGATGCCGTCGATGTTGGCGAGAAAGCCGTGCACGAAATGCTGCCGGGCCATTTCGCCGTCGGTGACGATGTCGACGCCGGCATCCTCCTGCAGCTTCACCGCGAGCAGCGTGGCGTCGCGCTTGGCGCGGGCCAGTTCGGCGCCTTCGGATTTCCAGGGCGCCCACAGCATGTTGGGCTCGGCCAGCCATTCGGGCTTCGGCAGCGAGCCCGCATTGGTGGTTGGAAACAGCATCTGAAAACCCTCCCGCTGACGCCGTCATGCCCGGACAAGTCCGCGAAGCGAAGCGGACCTTCGCGCAGACGTGCCGGGCATCCACGTCTTTCCCGAGCGACAGTTAGCAAGACGTGGATGGCTGGGACAAGTCCGGCCATGACGCCACTGACAAGGCCCTCAACTCCGACTACAATCCGGCTCAACCAATTTGAGCCGGAGCCTTCATGATCGATTTGCACTACGCGCCGACGCCGAACGGCTGGAAAATCTCGATCATGCTGGAGGAGCTGGGGCTGCCGTATAATGTGATTCCGGTGAACATTCGCGCCGGCGAGCAGTTCAGGCCCGAGTTTCTCGCCATCAGCCCGAACAATCGCATTCCCGCCATCGTCGATCACGACCCCGCCGATGGCGGCGCGCCGTTCTCGGTGTTCGAGACCGGTGCGATCCTGATCTACCTGGCCGAGAAGACCGGCCGGTTTCTGCCCGAGGACACGAGGGGACGGTCAAAGACGATCCAGTGGGTGATGTGGCAGATGGGCGGGCTTGGGCCCATGCTCGGCCAGCACGGGCATTTCGCGCTGTATGCTGCGGAGAAGATTCCCTACGCCATCGAACGCTACCGCGACGAGGCCGTGCGGCTCTATGGCGTGCTCGACCGGCAGTTGCAGGCAACCGGCGCCTATGTGGCCGGTGACGACTATTCCATCGCGGATATCGCCTGCTTTCCGTGGACCATGACCCACAAGGCGCAGGGGTTTACACTCGACGATTTTCCGGGCGTGAAGCGCTGGTATGCGGCGGTCCGCGCGCGCCCGCAGGTGCAGGCGGGCTTGGCCATCGGCAAGTTCGTCAAGGAGCCGTTCGACGAGGAGGCGCGCAGGAACATGTTCGGGCAGGCGGCGAAGAACCTGACCGCGAAGGCACCCACAAATCCGTCATCCTGAGGTGCTCGCTCTTGCGAGCCTCGAAGGATGACAAGATAACACGATGCGGCCCTTCGAGGCCATCGCGTCGCGATGGCTCCTCTGGGTGACGCCAAAAACAGGAAACACGCCCATGATCGAATTCTTCTTCGACTGTTCCAGCCCATGGACCTATCTCGCCTTCCACAACATCCAGCCGCTGGCGAAGGAGTTCGGCGAGAAGATTTCCTGGCGGCCGATCCTGGTCGGCGGCATCTTCAATTCCATCAACCCCAGCGTCTATGCCTCGCGCGAAAAGCCCGTGGTGCCGAAGGCCCGCTATATGAAGAAGGATCTCGCGGACTGGGCGCGCTCGGCCGGCCTCGCCATCGAGATGCCGCCCACGGTGTTTCCGGTGAACAGCGTCAAGGCCATGCGCGGCTGCATCTGGCTCGGCAACGAGGCCATGGTGCCGTTCGCGAAGGCCGTGTTTGAAGCCTATTGGGGCGACGACAAGGACATTTCGCGCGAACCCGTGCTGGCCGAGATTTGCACATCGCTTGGCATCGATCCGGAAAAGCTGCTGACCGGGATCGGCGACGAAGGCATCAAGAACGCGCTGAAATCCAATACCGACGAGGCGATCGCGCGCGGCGCGTTCGGTTCGCCGACCATCTTCATCGACAAGACCGACATGTATTTCGGCAACGACCGTCTTCCGCTGGTCCGCGAAGCGCTGCGGCGCAAGAAGGCGGCGTGATGCCGCGCGCCGTCGTCTGCCGCGAACTCGGTGCGCCGGAGGGCTTGCGGCTTGAAAATTTTCCGCCGCCGCCGCTCGGCGCCGACAAGATTCGCGTCGCGGTTCGGGCGGCCGGGCTGAATTTTCCAGATGTGCTGATGGCCGCCGGCGAGTATCAGCTTAAACCCGAATTGCCGTTCACGCCCGGCATGGAAGCGGCAGGCGACGTTGTCGAAATCGGATCGGAAGCCAGCGGCTTTCATGTCGGCGACAAGGTCATCGTCAAGTTGCGGCACGGCGCGTTTGCGGAAGAGGTGGTGGTTTCGCCTTCGCAACTGACGCCGCTGCCGAAAACGTTCGACTATGCGGAGGGCGCGACGTTTCTCGCCGCGCACGGCACCGCCTATCACGCGCTGGTGGATCGCGCGCGGATTGCACGCGGCGAGGTGCTGCTGGTCCACGGCGCGGGCGGCGGTGTCGGCCTGGCGGCGGTCGAGATCGGCAAGGTGCTGGGTGCGACCGTGATCGCCGTGGCATCGAGTGAGGAAAAGCTTGCCGTCGCGAAGGGACGCGGCGCCGATCATTGCGTGCTGTCGTCGCGCGAGCCGTTCCGCGATGCGGTCAAACGCATCACCGGCGGCAAGGGCGCCGATGTGGTATTCGATCCCGTCGGCGGCGAGACCTTCGAGCGGAGCCTGCGCTGCATCGCCTGGGGCGCGCGAGTCTGCGTGATCGGATTCACCGGCGGCATCGGGCTTGCGAAAACCAATCTCGTTCTGATCAAGGGCGCGAGCGTGCTCGGCGTGCGCGCGGGCGAGGCGGTGCGCAAAAATCCGGCGCTCGGCGAGGAACGGATCAGGACGCTGTTCGGATGGGCGGAGGGCGGGCACATCCGGCCCCACATCTCGCACCGGCTCCCGCTGGAGGACGTCGCGAAAGCGATGCGGCTTCTGATCGACCGCAAGGCGATCGGAAGGGTGGCACTGGTGATGGGGTGATTTCACGACGCGACGTCATCCTGAGGTGCGAGCCGCTCGCGGCGAGCCTCGAAGGATCAGGGTTGTTTGCTTCCACCTCTCCGCTGCGCAAGACGTTTCACGTCGCTCCAGTCGCCCCTTATCAAGGCCTCTTTCTTTGCGCGACTCCAACCCTTTATTCGACGCTCCATGGCAATGCCGTCGGATATCCTCTCAAAATGATCGAACCAAACCAGAGTCACGGGGCGTCTGGTAAATGTATAACCGCGAAATGTGCCCGCGTTATGTTGGTTGATACGCGTCGATAGGTCGGAGCCGGTAGCGCTACCAACGTATTAAGAGCCATCGGAGCAATGCAGCATATAGATGTAGATCGACAACTATCGTCCTCCTTCGAGGCTCGCTACGCTCGCACCTCAGGATGACGGCTCCACATGCGTTGTCAATTTGTGCTCACTTATACCCGCGCTCGTCCCACCACGGGAAATAGTCGGGCATGTCCGATGACACCTTGTTCCTGAATTGCGCGGGGCGCTTTTCCAGGAACGACATCACGCCTTCCTTCACATCGTCCGAACGGCCGCGCGCGTAGATGCCGCGGCTGTCGACCTTGTGGGCCTCCATCGGATCGTCGGCGCCCAGCATCCGCCACATCATCTGGCGGATCAGCGCGACCGACACCGGCGCGGTCTTGTCGATGAACGAGCGCGCCAGCGCGCGCGCCGTGGTCATCAATTCGTCGGCGGGCACGACCTTGCTGACGAGACGGCCGGCCAGCGCTTCGTCCGCCGGGAATACGCGGCCCGAGTAGCACCATTCCAGCGCCTGCGAGATGCCGACGATGCGCGGCAGGAACCAGCTCGAGGCGGCTTCCGGCACGATGCCGCGCTGGGAGAACACGAAGCCGAACCGGGCATCGACGCTGGCGATGCGGATGTCCATGGGCAGTTGCATGGTGACGCCGATGCCGACCGCGGCGCCGTTGATGGCGCCGATCACCGGCTTCAGGCATTTGAAGATGCGCAAGGTCACCTGACCGCCGCCGTCGCGGATGTTGGGATCGCTGTAATCGACCTTGCCGTCGGCGTTGCGTTTGGCCGGTCCGCGCTTGGCGTCACGATCGAAGGTGTCGCCGCCGGAGGAGAGGTCCGCGCCGGCGCAGAAGCCACGCCCCGCGCCGGTGACGATGATGGCGCGCACGTTGTCGTCCGCGTCCGCCTTGTCGAAGGCGTCGATCAGTTCGGTCATCATGGTCGCGTTGAACGCGTTGAGCTTGTCGGGCCGGTTCAGCGTGATGGTGAGGATCTGGTCGGCGACCTCGTATTTGATCGTCTCATAGGCCATGGGAGTTTCCTTATTCTTGTCATGGCCGGGCTTGATCCGGCCATCCACGTCTTCGTTCGCATCGCACGTTAAAGACGTGGATGCCCGACACAAGGCCGGGCATGATGAAGACCTGCTATTCTTTCAGTTCCTCGGCGGCGCGGGCCACGGCTTCTGCGGCCCGCGCAATCCCTCGAACGCTTTCGCCATCGCCAGCACGCCACGGTCGTCGAAGCGGCGGCCCACGATCTGCACGCCGATCGGAAAGCCGTCGTTGTCGTAGCCGCCGTTGATGGATACGGCCGGGTTTTCCGCCATATTCCATGTCACCGTATAGGTGATGTGCTCGAACGGCTTCAACGGATCGTTGCGAGGGGCCGCGAATTCGGCGGGAAATTTTACCACCGGCGATACCGGCGAGATGACGTAGTCGAACTCCGCGAACAGTTTTGCCGCCGCGGCCCGGATCGCCATGGTGGCGTTGAACCCCCGGATGACGTCGACGCCGGAGAGGTTCGCACCCGACTCCGCCCACGTATGGATGTAGGGCAAGGCCTTTGCCCGCACGGCCGGCGGCATGCGCGAAAGATCGTCCCACGAGCGCGCCCGCCAGAAATGGTCGAGCCCGTCCAGCATCTCGCGCGTCAGCACGGTGGGCACCTCGGTGACGATGGCGCCGGCCGCTTCGAACGCGCTGGCTGCGTTTGCCGCGGTTTCGCGCACCGGCGTCTCCAGCGGGTCGCCAAAGCCGAGATCGAGCATCAGGCCGATCTTCCTGCCCTTCGGCCGGTCGTCGAGCCGGCTCCAGTCGATGTCTTGCGGCGGAAGGCTCATGCCGTCGCGCGCGTCCGGCTGCGACAGCACGCTCATCAGCAGCGCGTTGTCGTCCACGGTGCGCGTCATCGGTCCGGTGACGCGGCCGACATAGGGCGGATCGATCGGCACGCGGCCGAGGCTCGGCTTCAGCGCGACGAGGCCGCACCAGCAGGCGGGCAGCCGCACCGAGCCGCCAATATCCGTACCGAGGTGCAGCGGGCCGTAACCGGCCGCACCGGCCGCGCCCGCGCCCGCGCTGGAGCCGCCCGGGTTCTTGCTGGGATCCCACGGGTTGCGCGTCAGCGGATGGAACGACGACAGGCCCGACGACAGCATGCCGTAGTCGGGCATCGTGGTTTTGGACAGGATGATCGCGCCAGCCTCGCGCACCCGCGCCGCGGGCGGGGCATCCGATGCTGCGGGGGTCAGCGGGGTCGTCGCGGCGCCGAGCGGCACCGGCACGCCCCTGGTCGCGATATTTTCCTTGATGGTGATGGGCACGCCGTCCAGCGGACCGATCGGTTCTCCCTTCTGCCAGCGCGCGGTGGAGGCTTTCGCCGCCTTGCGCGCGCCGTCGGGGTCGAAGGCATAGAGCGCCTTGATGTGCGGCTCCCATTTTTCGATGTGCGCCAGCACATCCTCGAGCACCTCGCTCGGCGAGAATTGCCTGCCATGAAAACCCGCCAGCATCTGGCAGGCGGAGAGATCGTGCAGCGCTGCGGCCGATTTTGCGATGCCATCTGCCATGTCGAATTTCCTTCGGTATCCAATTCGCTTTTATCGGGCCGCAGCGGTCTCCCTCTCCCCGTTCTTACGGGGAGAGGTGACACAAACTCACGCTGAATGAGAACCCGCCGGCAGGCGGGTTTCGACGATGCGCGCGAACATGCTGGCGCCGATCGGCAGGATTTTGTCGTCGAGCACGTAGCCGGGATTGTGCACGGGCACCGAGCCGTCATGGCCGACCCAGAAATAGGCGCCGGGGACCGCCTGCAGCATGTCGGCGAAATCCTCGCTGCCCATCTTGGGCGTCGAGCGCGTCAGCACCTTGGCTGGATCGACCACGGTGCGGGCGACGTCCTCCACCACCTTGGAATGCTCGTTGCTGTTGACCAGCACGCTGAAGATGTCGCGGATGTCGACATGAATTTCGACCTGGAAGGCGGCCGCGATGCCGGCGCAGATCGCACGCATGCGCTCGCGGATCAATGCGCGCACGCCATCGTCGAAGGCGCGCACGGTGCCGCAGAGCTTTGCTTCGCCCGGAATGACGTTGTAGGCGGAACCGGCATGGATTTGCGTGATCGACAGCACCGCGGCATGGATAGGCTCGACATTGCGGCTGACGATGGTCTGCAGCGCCTGGCCGACCGCCATCGCGATCACCACCGGATCCCTGGAGCGCTCCGGCATCGCGCCGTGCGCGCCGTAACCGGTGATGACGATGTCGAAGAAGTCGGCTCCGGCCATGGCAGGCCCGGGGAGAATGGCGATCTCGCCATGATCGAGATCGGGCGCGTTGTGCAGTCCGTACATCTCGTCGCAGGGGAATTTTTCCAACAGGCCGTCCTTGATCATGGCGCGCGCGCCGCCGAGGCCTTCCTCCGCCGGCTGGAAGATGAAGTGCACGGTGCCGTCGAAATTCTTGGTTTCCGCGAGATAGCGTGCGGTGCCGAGCAGCATGGTGGTGTGACCGTCGTGACCGCAGCCGTGAAAGCGGCCGGGAATGGTGGAGCGCCATTTGAGGTTGGTGTTCTCCTCCATCGGCAGCGCGTCCATGTCGGCGCGCAGACCGATGCGCTTGCCCCCGGAGCCCTTGCCCCTGAGCACGCCGACGACGCCGGTGCCGCCGATGCCGCGATGCACCTCGATGCCCCACTGCTTCAGCTTGTCGGCAACGATGCCGGAGGTGCGCACTTCCTCGAACCCGATTTCGGGATGGGCGTGGAGGTCGCGTCGGATGGCGGTGAGTTCGTCGGCATAGCCGTCGATGCGATCGATGGTGGGCATGGGCGTTATTCCTTGGCTGTTTGCTGTTGCTTGTTCGGGGGCGAAAAGGGTTGACCGTTCGGCTTCAGCCGTACGCCGGGGCGCAACCGCGTCCACGGCAGCGTGGAGGTATCGGCCGGCATCGCGCCCGGCGCGGCACAGATCAGGAGCTTTTCCGCAATCGGCTCGAAGTCGGCGCGGAAATGCACCGAGCTCTTGTTGACCAGAATGGGTTGCGCGGTCGGTTCGATCCCGACGTAGCGATACATCGCCTGATCGGCGAGCTGCGCCTTGTGCGACGACACCACGACGCGCACATCGTCGATGCGGAGACACGCGGAAGGGCCCATCTCCATCTCGCGCCCGCCGTAGTAAGGCCCCGGTGCGATGAAGCGGCCGTCGGAGAGTTTTTCGACGATGAAGGTTTCCGTGTACGGGCTGTCGCCATGAATGCCCGATTTGCCGCCGAGTGACAGTGTGACGGTCGCACCTTCGCCGGCCGCGTGCGCGGCTTTTGCCGCAGCGGGATCATAGATCGCGCCGGTCGCGGCCGTCGCCTTGTTGCGGACCAGCGCGCGCAGCATGCCGGTGGTGTCGGAATCGCCGCCCGCACCGGGATTGTCCTGGGTGTCGGCGATGATGATGGGTTTTGTGGCGGTCCTCGCGAGCTGCATGGCGACCTGAACGCCCTCGTCGGGCGAATAGATGCGGCCGTCGAAATCGTCCTCGCGGCTTTCGACCAGCTTTGCGACGGCGTCGGCGGCCTCGTCGGCGTCGGCCTGCGTCTTGCCGTAAGCGAACACGGTGGCGCCGCAACCGGGGAAATCCGCGGCGGGAAAGCCCGGCGCGAACGACAGGGTCGGCACGGCGTCGTTTTCAAGCGCCGCCAGCTTTTGGTAGATGCCTTTGGTCGGCTGATCGTTGGTGCATTGCCAACTGATCGGAATCAGGAACGGCAGTTGCCGGAATGCCTTGGCAAAGCGCTGTTTCGTATCGAGCAGCAGTGCGAGATGCTTTGCCGAAGCCCGGCCGGTCTCGGCCATGTCGACATGCGGGTAGGTACGATAGGCGATCAGCGCGTCGGCATGCGCGACCATCTCGGGAGTCACATTCGCATGGAGATCGAGGCTGACCACCAGCGGCAGGTCGTTGCCAATAATCCTGCGCACCCGCGCGAGGATTTCGCCTTCGCCGTCGTCAAGGTGTTCGGTCACCATCGCCCCGTGCAGGTCGAGGTAGACGGCGTCGAGCCTGCCTGCCGCGGCGATGCCGTCGGCGATGACCTTCGTGATGCGCTCGAAGGCGTCCTTCGTGACGTGCGCCGATGGAGAAGCACCGCACGCAATGGTTGGAATCAACTCCCAGCCCCTGGCTTCGGCCGCCTCGACAAAACCGGCCAGACCGACATTGATGCCGCGCATCACCTTCAGCACATCGGCGCCGAAGGTCATGGCGGGCCAGCCGCCGCCATGCACGAACGCGTCGTAGGTCGCCCTGGTAGGCGCGAACGTGTTGGTTTCGTGCAAAAAGCCGCCGACGGCGATGCGGGTCATGGCGCCTACTCAACTCAATTCGGCAACGGATGTCAAAGCGCGCCGGCGACCGCGTCACCCAATGCCACGGGACAGAAATTCGCAAAATCCCATCCCCGTCCGGGTGCCGCGTCAAGCAGCGCGCGGGTATAGGTCTCACGCGGATTCGTCAGGACTTCGGCCGCCGGTCCTTGCTCGACGACGCGGCCATGCTGCATGACGACGATATCGTCGCAAATCTGGGCTGCGACGCGCAGGTCGTGGGTAATGAACAGGAGCGCGATGCCGAGCCGTTTCTGGATGTCGGCGAACAGCTCGAGCACCTGCGCCTGCACGGAAACGTCGAGCGCGGAGACCGCTTCGTCCGCCACCAGCACGTCGGGGTCGAGCGCAAGTGCGCGCGCGATCGCGATGCGCTGCCGCTGGCCGCCGGAAAACTGGTGCGGATAACGCGAGATCGCATCCACCGGCAGGTCGACCAGTTCGAGCAGTTCGCCGGCCTTCTTCAGCGCGTCGGCGCGGGGTACCCCGTAGTTGATCGGACCTTCCGCGATGGTCTCGCCGACCGTAATGCGCGGATTGAGCGAACGATACGGATCCTGAAACACGATCTGGATGCGTTTGCGATGCGGCTGCAGCAGCCGGCGCGACAGCGAGGAAATGTCGCGGCCGGCGAGGCGTACGCTTCCCGAGGTCGGATCGATCAGCCGCACGATGCAGCGCGCCACGGTGGACTTTCCGGAGCCGCTTTCGCCGACGATGCCGAGGGTGCGGCCACGGCGCAGCGTCAGCGTCACGTCCTGGGCAGCGGCGACCTCGCGCGCCTTGCCGAAGAACGAACGCTCGCGATAGATTTTTCCGAGATCGCCGGTCTCGAGCACGACCGGTTCGGACGATGCGGCCCGCGCCGCGCGCGGCACGAGGCTCGGCACCGACGACAGCAGGTTGCGGGTATACTCCATGGCCGGTTGCCGCAGGATAGTGTCGAGCGGTCCCGTTTCGACCAGCCGTCCGTCGCGCATGACAGCGACGCGATCGGCGATTTCCGCCACCACGCCCATGTCGTGGGTGATGAAGAGAACGGCGGTGCCGTGATCGCGCTGCAGGTCGCGGATCAGCGTGAGAATCTGTTTCTGCGTGGTGACGTCGAGCGCGGTGGTCGGTTCGTCCGCGATCAGGAGTTTCGGTTCCAGCACCAGCGCCATCGCGATCATGATGCGCTGGCGCTGGCCGCCCGAGAGGCGATGCGGGTACGACTTGAAGATGCGCCCGACGTCGGGCAGGCGGACCTGCTCCATCATGTCGAGGATTTTACGCCGCCGTGCCCGCGCATCGAGATCGGTGTGGGCGCGCAGCACCTCGTCGATCTGGCGGCCGACCGGCACCACCGGATTGAGCGCCGTCATCGGCTCCTGAAAGATCATCGCCATGCGGGTGGCGCGCAGTTGGCGCAAGCGCCGGTCGCTCGCGGTCAGCAATTCCTCGCCGACCAGCTTGACGCTGCCATGAGAGCCGGCGAGGGAGCCTTTCGGCAACAGGCCCATGACCGTCAGCGATGTCACCGATTTTCCGGATCCGCTTTCGCCGACAAGGCACAGCGTTTCCCGCTCGCGCACCTGCAGCGACACGTTGTCGATGATCTTCCTGCCGCCGCCGGTCTTGCCGAGGCCGACCGCGAGATTCGCGATGTCGAGGACGGTATCGCTCACTTGCCGGCCTCCCGCTGCTTCATGCGGGGATCGAGCGCGTCGCGCGCGGCGTCGCCGATCAGGTTGACGCTCAGAATGGTGATGGAGAGAATCAGGCCCGGCCAGAAGATCAGCGATGGCTTGATCTGGAAGAAGGCGCGGCCCTCGGCCATGATGTTGCCCCAGGTCGGTGTCTCCGGGCTGATGCCGGCGCCGAGGAAGGACAGGATTGCCTCGGTCAGGATCGCGGAGGCGCACACGTAGGTGCCTTGCACGATCAGCGGCGCGACCGTGTTCGGCATCAGATGCCGCCACATGATTTTCGGCAGGCTGGAGCCGACCGAAATCGCGGCTTCGACATACGGCTCCTCACGGACGGACAATACGACGGAGCGCACCAGCCGCGCGGCGCGCGGGATTTCCGGAATGGTGATGGCGATCAGCACCGTCCACAGGCTCGCGCCCGACAGCGCGACCACCGCGATGGCGAGCAGAATGCTCGGGATCGCCATCAGGCCGTCCATGATCCGCATCAGGATCGCGTCGACCCATTTGAAGAAGCCGGAAATCAGGCCGATCACCAGACCCGCGGCCACGCTGACGATGGCGGCGCCGATCCCGATCAGCAGCGAAATGCGCCCGCCGTAAAGAATGCGCGCCAGGACGTCGCGGCCGTAGGCGTCGGTGCCGAGCGGGAACTGGGCGCTCGGAGGCTTCAGCCGCAACGCCGGCACCAGGAGTTGCGGATCGTGCGAGGTCAGCCACGGTGCGAAGATGGCGGAGGCGATCACCAGCGCGAGACAAATGGTGGCGCCGGCGATGATCGGCGTCGCCGTGAGAAATCCGAGACCCGGCCGCAGCGGCCGCGTGACGGGAAGCGAGGATTCGGGGAGGGTTTCGATCGCCATCGGGTCCGGGCCTCAATACCGAATGCGGGGATCGAGCAGCGTGTAGGCGAGATCGATCAGCAGATTGACCCCGACATAAATGCCCGAGGTCAGCAGGATCATCGCCTGGATCACCGGATAGTCGCGCGCCAGCACCGCATCGACGGTGAGGCGGCCGATGCCCGGCAGGTTGAACACGCTTTCGGTGACCACGACGCCGGAAATCAGCAGCGCGAAGCCGGTGCCGATCACGGTGATGACGGGCACGGCGGCGTTGCGCAGCGCATGGCGCAGCAGCACGCCGCGCTCGGTGATGCCTTTGGCACGCGCGGTGCGGACATAGTCCTCGCCGAGCACGTCGAGCATGGCGGCGCGGGTCATGCGCGCGATCAGTGCGACGTAGATAAAGGAGAGTGTGATCGTCGGCAGCGCGATTCGTTCGAGGAACGGCACCACGCCGCGATGGATCGGGCGAAAGCCCTGCACCGGCAGCCATTGCAGGTCGATGGCAAAAATCTGCACCAGCACGTAGCCGATCACGAACACCGGCACCGAGAACCCGATGACCGAAAGTCCCATCACGAAGCGGTCGATCCATGTGCCGTGTTTCCAGGCGGCGACGACGCCGAGCGGCACCGCGATGAGGATGGACAGAACGATGGTCGACAGCGCGATGCAGATGGTGGGCTCGATGCGCTGGCCGATCATCTTCAAGACGGGCACGTTGGAGATCAGCGACACGCCGAGGTCGCCATGCAACAGGCGGCCGATCCAGGTGAAGAATTGCTGATAGAGCGGCTCGTTGAGGCCGAGCGAGGTGCGGATGCGCTCGATCTGTTCGGGAGTTGCGGTATCGCCGGCGATGATCGCGGCGGGATCGCCGGGCGTCAGCCGTAACAGCAGGAAGACGAACAGCGCCACCACGCCCATCACGGGCACGGCGGCGAGGATGCGGCGGATCAGGTAACCCAGCATCGGCCGTCTCCGCTGCGCCGTTCCCGCAAGCGCACGGGAGCGACTGATGGGTTGGAAGTCCCGGTACAACAGACGGTCATTGCGCTTACTTTCGCAGATCGAGGCCCGAAGGCAAGTTCAGCAATTCCCGTGCCACCGCACCGTGATTTGGCGGTTTGACCCGTCAGTCGAGTGTTGCCAGAAGTCCGGCCATCAGGCGGCCGCGCTCGGCGAGGCTGTCGACTTCAATATGTTCATTGAGCGTGTGGGCGTCGGCGCCGCGCACGCCAAGACCGTCCAGCGTCGGAATGCCCATCGCGCCCGTGAAGTTTCCGTCGGAGCCGCCGCCGGCGCTGCCGTGCGGCAACTCGACGCCAAGCTGCCGCGCGATGCCGACGGCCTTTTCATACAGCGCCATGGTTCCGGCATCCGGCTCCCATACCGGCCGCGTCACGCCACGCGTGACCTTGAACGTCACGTCGTTCGACGTCCCTGACAAGGCCAGCATGCGTTCGATGCCGCGATCGAGGTCGGCCTGCCGTTTGGCCATGCTGAGCGCTTCGCCGGTCGCGGTGGTGGCGACGCAGTTGACCCATTGGCCGCCATGCACGATGCCGACGCTGAAGGTGCAGTCGTCGGTGGTCATGCCGTCGATGGCGATGATCTGCTTCGCCATCTCGCGGATCGCCGAGCGGCCGGAGGAGAGGGTGGCGCCGGCATGGCTTGGCTTGCCGGTCGCTTCGAGATTGAAGCGGGCGATCGCATAGCGGCCGGTGACGACGCCGTTGTTGGCGCGGCCGGGCTCGGGCACCAGCACATATTTGTTGCGCGCGGCTTCCGCCTCGACGATATCGCGCACGCTGGGCGTGCCGACTTCCTCGTCCGGGGTGAACAATACGGTGATCGGCAGCGGCGTCGTGAACGAGGCTTTCGCCAGTTGCCGGATCGCCTCGAGCGACAGATAGTTGCCGCCTTTCATGTCGAAGATGCCGGGGCCGTAGCATTTGTTGCCGTCGCGGCGGAACGGCATCTTCTCGAGCGTGCCGATCGGATGCACGGTGTCGAAATGGCCGGCGATCAGAATGCCGGGCTCGCCCTGTTTCGGATGCGGAAAGCGGGCGCGAACGCAGCCGGCAAAACCCTGGCGTCCGGCGATGCGCTCGATCGTCGCACCCATGATCGCCATGTCGCGCGCGGCGAGATCGAGCATCCGCTCCACGGCGCCCGCGTTCCATGTCGGGCTCTCGCATTCGACCCAGATACGCAATCCCTGGAGCATCGCCTCGGTATCGAACGGAAGATTTGCCGGATTCATCAGCCGCATCCTTGTTATTCACGCATGGTGAGTTGGCTCCGCCGCAGGGCGCGAGGAAGCATCGCCGATAATGCCGACTGCCGCGCGAATTGCCAGCGCAACCTTCGAGGCCCTCCGAGCATCGTTGGCGCGAATGTTGCTTGCACACTAACGAGAACGGCGTTGACGCGCTCCCGCCTTGGTGCAAGGCTCGAATATCCTTGAGCGATAGCGCGCTGCACGTTCGCGTGCCTACAGAACGAACGAAGTGTGCAAATTCTCAGCGGTCGTTGACCATATTGAAATCAGGAGGGATCGAAATGGTTCAGATCACGCGCCGGCAGTTTTCGACGATGGCATCCGCGGCCGCGCTCTCGACGGCGCTGCCGCTGCGGGCGAGGGCGGCCGCCGGCAAGACCATCACGGCCGTGATGCATTCCGACCTGCGCATCATCGATCCCGGTCTGACCACGGCGTACATCACGCGCGATCATGGCTACATGATTTACGACACGCTGCTGGCGATGGACTCGCAATTCAAGATTCAGCCGCAGATGGCCGAATACAGGATCTCCGACGACAAACTCACTTACACCTTCACGCTGCGCGACGGTCTGAAATGGCATGACGGCGCGCCGGTGACGGCGGAGGATTGCGTCGCGTCGCTGCAACGCTGGGGCAAGAAGGACGGCATGGGCCAGAAGCTCATGGACTTCACGGCGAGCCTCACCGCCGCCGATCCCAAGACCATCGTGATGAAATTGAAAGAACCCTACGGCCTCGTGCTGGATTCGATCGGCAAGCCGTCGTCGCTGGTGCCGTTCATGATGCCGAAGCGGATCGCCGAGACGCCGCCGGACAAGGCGATCCCGGAGCAGATCGGCTCGGGTCCGTTCAGGTTCGTGAAAGAGGAATTCCAGCCCGGCGTGAAGGCGGTCTACGCCAAGAATACCGACTACGTGCCACGCAAGGAGCCGGCGAGCTGGACCTCGGGTGGCAAGGTCGTGAAGGTCGATCGCGTCGAATGGGTCACCATGGCGGATGCGCAGACTGCGATCAATGCGCTGCAGTCGGGCGACATCGATTTCCTGGAAAACCCGTCGTTCGACATGATTCCGGTCCTGCAGAAGGACAAGGAGCTGCATGTCCAGACGCTCAACAAGCTCGGCTTCCAGACCATCGGCCGGATGAACTTCCTTTATCCGCCCTTCGACAACGTGAAGGTGCGCCGCGCCGCGCTGATGGCGCTGAGCCAGAAGCCGATCCTCGACGCGCTGGTCGGCAATCCCGAATATTATAAAGTCTGCGGCGCGGTATTTGTCTGCGACACGCCGCTCGCAAGCGAGGCTGGCGGCGAGTCGCTCGCCAAGGGCAACACCCTCGCCGAAGCCAAGAAGCTGCTGGCGGAATCCGGCTACGACGGCACGCCCGTGGTGCTGATGTCGCCGGGCGACGTGGTGACGCTGAAGGCGCAGCCGATCGTCGCCGCGCAGCAGTTGCGCGAGGCCGGTTTCAAGGTCGACCTTCAGGCGACCGACTGGCAGACTGTGGTATCGCGCCGTGCCAGCCAGAAGCCGCCGAAGGACGGCGGCTGGAACATGTTCTTCACCAACTGGGCGGCGCCCGACGTGATGAATCCGGTGTCCAACGTCATGCTCAACGGCAAGGGCAAGAGCGGCGGCTGGTTCGGCTGGCCGACCGACGACAAGATGGAAAAGCTGCGCGACGAATTCGTGCGCGCGACCGATCCTGCCGAACAGAAGAAGATCGCGGTCGAAATCCAGAAGCGCAACTTCGAGGACGTGATCTACGTTCCGGCGGGACAATACGAGGCGCCGTGCGTCTGGCGGACCTCGCTGAAAGGCGTGCTCGACGGACCTGCCACGCCGATCTTCTGGAACATCGAGAAGACCGACGCCTGATCCGGCGCCGATCTGCCAAAATGTCACTTTCGGAACGCGCTTTCCCTCAGGAGGGCGCGTTTTTCGCTACCGCGGCGATTTTCATTATGGTGTAGACGCGCTAGGTATCGCCCGACACCGACGCGGGCATGGCGGAATCGGTAGACGCAAGGGACTTAAAATCCCTCGGTTCGCAAGAACTGTGCCGGTTCGAGTCCGGCTGCCCGCACCATTCCTGGGACAAGAGCTCTATGAACAAGCCCGAACGCAACATCGCCCCATCCATTGATCCCGTGAAACTGGATCGTCTCGCCGAAGTCGCGGTCAAGGTCGGCCTGCAACTGGCGCCGGGGCAGGATCTGCTGATCACCGCGCCGGTCGCGGCGCTGCCGTTGGCGCGGCGGATCGCGGAGCATGCGTACAGGGCGGGCGCGGGACTGGTGACGCCGTTTTTCTCCGACGAGGAGATCACGCTGTCGCGCTATCGCGCCGCGCCGGATGCGAGTTTCGACCGTGCGGCGAGCTGGCTGTATGAGGGCATGGCGAAGGCGTTTTCGGCGAACACCGCGCGGCTCGCCATTGTCGGCGACAATCCCATGCTGCTGTCGGGGGAGGATTCCGCGAAAGTGGCGCGCGCCAACAAGGCCAACTCCATGGCCTATCAGCCGGCGCTGGAGAAGATCGTCAACTTCGACGTCAACTGGAACATCGTGGCGTGGCCTGGCACGGCCTGGGCGCAACTGATGTTTCCGGACGACAGCGCGGACGGTGCGGTGATGAAGCTCGCGGATGCGATCTTTTCCGCGTCGCGCGTCGACAACGCCGACCCGATCGCGAACTGGACCGCGCACAACGCCGCGCTGCGCAGCCGCACCGACTGGCTCAACAGCCAGCGGTTTCATGCCTTGCATTTCTCCGGGCCCGGCACCGACCTGACGGTGGGTCTCGCCGACGGTCACGAATGGGTCGGCGGCGCGTCGCAATCGAAGAACGGCATCGTCTGCAATCCCAACATCCCGACCGAGGAGGTGTTCACCACTCCGCATGCGCATCGCGTCGAAGGTCATGTCCGCAGCACAAAGCCGCTGTCGTACCAGGGCACGCTGATCGACAACATCGCCGTGCGTTTCGAGGCGGGCCGTATCGTCGAGGCGAACGCCTCTCGCGGTGCCGACGTGCTGAACAAGGTGCTCGACACCGACGAGGGCGCGCGGCGGCTCGGGGAGGTGGCGCTGGTGCCGCATTCCTCGCCGATCTCGAAGAGCGGACTCCTGTTCTACAACACGCTGTTCGACGAGAACGCCGCCTGCCACATCGCGCTCGGCCAGTGCTACTCGAAGTGTTTCGTCGATGGCGGCAAGCTCACGCCCGAGCAGGTCGCGGCCCAGGGCGGCAACAAGAGCTTCATTCACATCGACTGGATGATCGGCTCGGGCGAGGTCGACATCGACGGCGTTCACAGCGACGGCCGCCGCATCGCCGTATTCCGCAAGGGTGAATGGGCTTAGCGGCGAGGCCGCCGTGCGATCCGGCCAGCGGCCTCAATGCGGTCACGACCGCGTGCTTAACGCAACCTCAATGGGGTTGGCCTAAGACAGCATCATGATGGATCGCGTCGCAAACAATCGTCGCCTGCGGCCGCCGCGTGCCCTGGCGATCATGTTTTTGGCCGCGGGCGCTGGTCTCGGCGGCTGTGCCAGCGCGGGCGACGGCTTCGCGTCCGGCGCGTTTGTCGATCCCGCCAAATACGACCTTTACGACTGCAAACAACTCGAAGCCGAGCGCAAGTCGCTCGCCACGCACACCGCCGAATTGCAAAGGCTGATCGACAAGGCCGATACCGGCGTCGCCGGTCCGGTCGTGGCGGTGGTGGCGTATCGCAACGACTATATTACGACGCGCGCATCGGCGAAGCTCGCCGACGAAGTCTGGCGGCGGGACAAGTGCATCGCGACGCCGCCGGCCGCCGCGGCGCCAGCCGGGCCCGGAGCGTCGCCGCCGCCGTCACCCGCGCCTCGTCCGGCCGGTGCGCGCGCACCCGGCCGCTCGAGCGGCGCGGTTTACTGACGCCGTTCACGCCCGCCAATCGTAGATCCAATCCTGACGCTTCAACATGCGCCGGGGCCCCAGCGCCTTGATGCCGAGGTCGCGCGCCAGCGCCGCCGCGCCGGCGAGGTGATAGATTCGTCCGTTCTGCCGCGCGAGCGACTGGACCCGCGCGACGCGCGCGCGGCGCAGACTGGTGTAGCGCGCCAGCGCGGTCGCCGGGCTATCGGCATCCTTGGCTTCGCCAAGGCATCGGGCGAGCACCGCGGCATCCTCGATTGCCATGCCTGCGCCTTGCGCGGCGAACGGCAGCATCGCGTGGGCGGCATCGCCCAGCAACGCCATTGCCCCGCTGTGCCGGACAGGCATCTGGGGAATCGTGAACAAGGCCCATCTTCGCCAGCCGTCGATCGCGCCGATCATCGTGCGCGCCGCTTCCGGCCAGCGCGCAGCGGCAAAGCGGTGCGTGATCTCGGCGCTGTCGCCGGCTTCGCTCCATCCCGGCTGATTCCAGTTGCCCGGCACGATCGCGACGACATTGGTGCGCCGCCCGCCCGACATCGGATAGGTCACGAGATGCGCGTTCGGCCCCATCCAGAGCCTGACGCGGGGGGGGGCTGGTTCAGCAGACAGCCGTGCGGCATCGGCGATTCCGCGCCATGCGATCAGGCCGGAAAACTCCGCTCGTACATTGGGGAAGAGCCGGCCGCGCAGCGCGGACCACACACCGTCGGCGCCGATCAGCGCCCAGGCGCTCTCCTGTCGGCGCGTCGTGCCGTCGCGGCAGCCGACCGTTACGCCGGTGCCGCCGGCGGCGGCGTCCTCAAACGCCGTGCCCAGCCGCAATTCGATATCGGGATTGGCCTGAACTTCGCCGAGCAGCGCCGCCTGCAGATCGGCGCGATGCATCACCCAGTATGGCGCGGCATCCGCCGCGGCGGTTGCATCAAGCGGCAGGCGGCAGATCTCGCCGCCGTGCCGCACGCTTGCGATGCTGACGGCGTCCGGTGCGAGCGCGCATGCGGACAGCCGCGACCGCAGCCCAAGGCCGATCAGGATACGGCTCGCGTTGGGCGACAGTTGCAGGCCCGCGCCCGCCTGTTCGAGGCGATCGGCCTTCTCGATCACGGTGACGCGAAAGCCTTTCGCGGCCAGCGCCAGCGCTGCCGTCAGGCCTCCGATACCGGCGCCCGCGATGAGGACGGTGCGCGACGGGGCCACAGGCCGGTCAGGCGACCTTGTCCTTCACCACGCATTCGGGCGGGCGCGCCTGTCCGGCGCCGAGATCGGCCGCGAAACGATACAGCGTCGAGCAGTAGGGGCAGATGATTTCGTTGTCGTCGCCGAGATCCAGAAAGACATGAGGATGATCGAACGGCGGATTGGCGCCGACACACATGAATTCCCGCGAGCCGATTTCGATGACGGCGACACCGCTATCGTTATGGAAGTGGGGGACGACGTGGTCGGACATGCTCTTCACCTTCGGGTCGCCGCGCGACACTGACGTACCGGATACGCGACGAATTCGCATCGCACCATACTGACCGGCGCGTCCGATTCCTAGCTGGCTTGGAAACAGATTCGGATATTTCGTGGCCCGATTATCCATGCAAATTCGACACAATCCTGTCGTCCTGGAGAAGCCCTTCTTTCGTCGGGGCGGTTGTGTCCAAAAAAACGGCATCCCACCTTAAGGCTTACAACGAAGGCAGGCTTCTACCGGAGATTTCGCGATGTTGTGGCGAATCGGAAGCGCGATGGCGGGGGCGGCGGCATGCGCGACGGCGCTCGCCTTGCTGTGGCCGCATGCCAGCGATGCCGGCGCCGTATTGATGGCGCAGGACGATCCTGCGCGCCTGTCCGACCTTCAATTGAATTCGGCGGTTCGGAATGATCCGGCGCTAATCGCGCGGAACGTCGAGGCCGCGCTCACGGCCGGCGACGCCGGACTGGCCGGCAGCTTCGTGGATGTCGCGGCCGCCCACGGGATTTCGATACCGGACGCGTTGTCCGGCCGCGTTGCCGAGGCTGTCGGGGAAGAAAATTCTACCGGACACATAGCGAAACGATTCGTGACCGGGCTGGTCACCGGCAATGCCGACGATGGCGCCAGCCTGTCGGGAACGGTCGCGGGCGACCTGTTCGCGTTCGGCGATGTCAGGGACATCATCCGTGAGGGCAAGCATCTTGCGACGGGTGAGAATACCGACCGGCTGGTGCTGGGACTCGCGGCGGCAGGGCTGGCCGTAACGGCGGCCACCTATGTGTCGGCCGGCGGCGCGGCGCCGGTCCGGGCCGGCCTCACGCTGGTCAAGGATGCCCGCAAGGTCGGCCGGCTCGGTGAGGGGCTGACCCGCTGGGCGGGCCGCTCCGCGCGTGAGGTGGTGGATCCGCCGATGTTGCAGCAGGCCGTCGCGGCGGGATCGCTGGCGCGGCCGGGCGAGAGCGTCCGTGCGATCAAGGCCGCGTTCCGCGCCGAGAAAGCGGGCGGGCTCGTGCGTCTTGCCAGGGATGTCGGCCGCATCGGCGAAAAAGCAGGGACGCGCGGTGCGCTCGACACGCTGCGGATCGCCGAAGGGCCGAAGGATGTCGCGCGTGCGGCCCGGCTTGCCGAGGCAAAGGGCGGTCAGACCCGCGCCATCATGAAAATTCTCGGCCGCGGCGCGCTGCTGCTCGCGGCCGGCGCGTTCAACCTGTCGCTCTGGGTGTTCGGAGCGCTGATCGCGCTGTTCGGTTTCCTGTCCTCGATCAAGACCGCCACCGAACGCCTGACGCTCGCATGGCTGCACCGCTCAAAAGCGGGGCGGCTGCGCCGGCGGCTCGCTTTACAATCACCTCCCGCTGGTGCTGCTTCCGCGGCCTGGTGAGTGCCTTCGTGGTTTTCCGCCGGTCCACTCCTCCAATCCCGACATTCAATGGAATTGCTGATGCCGAGCTTTCATCACGGCGACGTCGAAATTGCTTACCTGGACGAAGGCGAGGGCGATCCCGTCGTGCTCGTGCACGGGTTTGCGTCGAGCAAGAACGTGAACTGGGTCTATCCGACCTGGGTGTCCGAACTGCGCAAGAACGGCTTTCGGGTGATCGCATTCGACAATCGCGGCCACGGCGAGTCCAGCAAGCTCTACGATCCCGAGGACTATCACATCGGCACCATGGCGAGCGACATCGTCGCTCTGATGGATCATCTCGGGATCGAACGCGCCGACGTCATGGGCTATTCGCTGGGCGCCCGCATGATGGGCGTTTTGGCGCGGAGCCGTCCGGAGCGCGTGCGCTCGGGAATCTTCGGGGGGCTCGGCATCGGCCTTATCAAGGGTGGCGGTCCCGGCGAGAATGTCGCGAAAGCACTGGAGGCGCCATCGCTGGACGACGTGACCGATCCGGTCGGGCGCACCTTCCGCGCGTTCGCCGATCAGACCCGCTCCGATCGCCGCGCACTGGCGGCATGCCTGCGCGGATCGCGGCGGCTGATGACGGAAGCGGAGGCCGCCGGCATCAGCGTGCCGACGCTGATCGCGGTCGGCACCACCGACGAGATCGCCGGCTCGGCGGAAGCGCTCGCGAAGATCATTCCCGGTGCGAAGGTGCTGGATATTCCGAATCGAGATCACATGCGCGCGGTCGGCGACAAGGTCTACAAGGAAGGCGTCCTGAACTTCCTGTCACGCCGTCCCTGACGCGTCCTCGTCCGGTTTCGCGAGGTAGCGCGCGGCGGCGATCAGCGCCACGAACGTCGCGATCCAGACCATGCGCGCGCCATAGCGGTCATGCGGCCCAGAGATGCAGCCGCACAGAAACGCGTTTCCGAGCAGCGCGACGCAAACCGTCGCGGCGAGCAGCTCGATGTCGTCAAGGCGGCGTCGCCAGAGGGCGCCCGATGCGATCGCGGCGATCGCCAGCATCGAGATCAGCGCCACGGGAATGTGGAGGTCGTTGATCGCGGCGAAGTTGATGTCCCAGTGCTGCTGATGCGCGGCGCGCATCGCCGGGATTTGCGCGGGCATATAGCGCTCGATGATCCCGTAGGTGTGCGGAATCCAGCCGTTGGTGCCCTCGCCGGTGCCGACATGCAGCAACTGGCTCACGGTCGCGACCGCAGCCGCTTCGGCCTGCCGGAACGGGTAGGCCTTCAGCGATTCCGTCGCGATGAATTCCATCTCCGCGTTCATGCCCTCGAAGCGGCCGAGCTTGTTGAAGATGCTGTCGTTGGCCCAGAGGAATTCATCCGCGGTCGCGGGCAACTGATTGCGATAGGGGCAGAGCTTCAGCTTGATGGTGTCGCAATGGTCGTTGAGGTAGCGCGCGACAATGCCGTCCTGCATCATCCGTCCGAACGAGACGCCAGCGCCGCCCGGCGTCCAGGCAAGATGACCCGATAACGCGACGTTGGCGGCCAGCAGCATCGCCGCGCCCACAACGAGCGTCGCGCTGCCCTGGATCAGACCGCTCAGCGGCAGTCTGCGCCGCAACGGCGGCTTCGCCATCCAGCCGACGCAGCACAGGCCGAACAGAACGCCGAACGTCGCGCTGTGGGTCGCTGCCGCGAACGAGGTGTAGAGAAACAGCGCAACCTTCTCGACGGCCGAGAGCCTGCCGTTATGAACGACGAGAAGAAAGAGCGAGAGAACCGCCAACCCCGCGAAGATGTCGGTCAGCAGCATGCTGGCGAGCCACGGCAGCGCGGTGGTCAGGATCAGGACGAGACCGATCGCGAGCAGGCGCAACGGCCGCGCCATTCCGAGCAGGCGCAGCGTTAGCTGCAGGATCCACAGCGTCAGCAGCGCCTGGAATGCGAGATTGATCCAGAAATACGAGCCCTGTCCCAAATGCAGGTAGATGCCGTACACGGTGGAGCGGCTGGGGACGAGATAGCCCTCGTACCATCGTGCCAGATAGCCGCCGGTGTCGTATTCCAGCAGCGGATAGCCGTTCCAGATCGCGGGAGCGAGCAGAAGAACGGGTATCGCAACGGCGGCAACCCAGGCCCACGGGATTTCCGCGGCGCGTGTGCTTAAGGCTCGGGTATTGATGATGGATTCTCCAGTTTGCGCTTCATTTGCGCGAATTAGGGGTCTCGCGCAAATGCATAATTAGTTTGACGTAAATGGGCTCGGAGGGTGGCTTGAATTGCAGGAATTCCGGACCACTTGTCACAAGCCGCGTTCATTGGGCGCGGTCCGGCCTGCCGATATACCCCGGTTGTTTCAATTGCTTAGACGGTCAGTTAACCGTGAGCCCGCGGAATATCGGCTGAACGGCGACAAGGACAGGGTGCGTCTGTCGTGCTATTGTACGGGACGGAATACGGGAAATAAGAGACCGCCATGGCGATGCATCAGGTCAATCCGCAGAACTCCAAGCTCGCAGCGCTCGATCCGATCTGGGATCGCATCCGCAGCGAGGCCGAGGACATCGTTCGCCGCGAGCCGGAGCTTGCGTCCTTCATCTATTCGACGGTGCTGCATCACGATCGGCTCGAGGCGGCGGTGGTGCATCGTGTCGCCGAGCGGCTCGATCACTCGGCGCTGTCCGGCGACCTGATCCGCCAGACTTTCGATGAGGCGCTGCGTGACGATCCCGATATCGGCAACGCGTTCCGTGCCGATCTCGTGGCGGTGTTCGACCGCGATCCCGCGACCTCCCGATTCATCGATCCGCTGCTCTACTTCAAGGGCTTTCACGCGATCCAGAACCATCGTCTCGCGTACTGGCTCTACCAGAAGGGCCGCAAGGATTTCGCGTATTACCTCCAGAGCCGCGCCTCGGCGGTCTTCCAGACCGACATCAATCCCGCGGCGAAAATCGGACGCGGGATTTTCCTCGATCACGCCACCGGATTCGTGGTCGGCGAAACCGCCGTTATCGACGATGACGTCTCGATCCTGCACGACGTGACGCTCGGCGGCACCGGCAAGGAAAACGAGGACCGGCATCCAAAAATTCGCCGCGGCGTTCTGATCGGCGCGGGCGCCAAGATTCTCGGTAACATCGAAGTCGGGCATTGTGCGCGCATCGCGGCGGGCTCCGTCGTCGTCAAGCCGGTGCCGAACAACGTCACCGTCGCCGGCGTTCCCGCCAGCGTCGTCGGTGCGGCAGGTTGCGCAGAGCCATCACGCACGATGGATCATATGATCAATGCGATGGGACTCTGACTCTGTCGGAGACCTGTCGGAAAATTCCTGTTCCGGAATCCGAATAAACCGGTAGCGGTGCGCGCCGTCTCGCTTTAGAAGTTTGCCAACCCCAAAATCATACTGGAGACTGCCGTGGACGTTCAGGAAGTCAGGAAGCTCGACGCCTATCTCAAGCGCGTGTTCGCCAATCCGAAGATCCGCGTGGTGCCGCGGCCGAAGAAAGACGACTCGGCCGAGGTGTATATCGGCGAGGAGTTCATCGGCGTGCTGTTCGTCGACGACGAGGATGACGACCGCTCGTTCCAGTTCCAGATGGCGATTCTCGAAGACGATCTGGTCGACGTCGGCTAACCGATTTTACGTCTGCGGTCCGCGCAGTTGCTGCGCCAGCCGCTCCATCGCATCGGCGACGTCGCGCCATTGCGTGAGCCATCGGCGCGGAAAGCGGAACGTCAGGTCCGCGCCGCCGATGCGGCGTTCGCTGAGGCACATGCCCGGCGTTGCCGCATCCCGGGTGCATCGCGCAGCCAGCGCGGGGCTATCCGCGACGAACAGGTCTTCGCCCGCATACGGCGTGCCGTCGCGGAATGCGCGTATCGACAATCCGTCCCGAGACTGCGTTGCGGATGGATCGAGATAGCGCGGATAGATGGTGCGCAGGCGGATATCCGGCGCGAGTACATCGTGATGGGCCGCGATCGAAAGGAAGATGCGGTCGATCGGCTGCGGTTCTTCCTCGATGGTGTCGGCGCTGACGCGCTTTGGCGCATCCGGTGTCGCCAGCGACGGATACATGAAGTTCAGGTCGACACGCTCCTGCGGCCCGGAGTGCCTCTGAATTTTCCGCCGGAACGCATGCGGCGGCAGGTTGAACAGGGTGTCGCCAATGCTGACCGGCAGCCGTTCGGAATTATCCGGCGCCGTCGGCGTCCAGGTCGGCCATAGCAGATAGGCGACCGCCGTCGCCGCAAGGATCGCGATCAGCACGGATGCGAGAAGCGGGGCCAGGTGGCCGCGCCGCGGGCGAACTCGTCCGCGCGAACGGCGCGGGGCTGACGACAGCAGGGTCATGCGAACTGGATCATGAACGGGACGGGAACCGCGAAACCGGGCGAATCGCCGGCGACTATGCCACGCGGTTGCGGAATTTTCGCATCGCGCCATGCGGCGGCGAGGGCGCGGCGGCGCGAGCCCGGCGCGCAATGTTAACCTTTTCTTAAGGATAAGGTGGCGGGCCGCGGCGGATTTTGCGAAGCAGATGGCGTCGTTGTTGTGTACGGATGCCCCGCCGATGTCCCCGGACGCGTTGAACTCCTTCTTTTCCCTGTGCATCGGATTTTCCCTCGCGGGCGCGCTCGTCAGCGGATATCAGGCCTTTCTCGAACGCCCGGCCGGCTTCGGATTGCTACGGCACGGCGTGATGTCGAAAGCCTTCGCCGCGGTCCCGTTTCTCGTCTTCGCGGCGCCGTTCATCATCATGCGCAATACATTGCTCGGCCGCCGCATCGAGCGCCGCCGTTTTGAATTCGTCATGATGGCGACCGTACTCGCCGGGTTCTGGAGCCTGATGTCGGGGACTTTCCTGATCATGACGTTGAGGGCGGTCGGGTTGCTCGCCTGAGCGGCACCGTGGCATGGTCGCCTTTCACAGGAGACCACCATGGCGATCTACGAACTCGACGGGCAGGCCCCCGAACTTCCGACAAGCGGAAACTATTTCATTGCCGACACGGCTTCGGTGATCGGCCGGGTTCGCCTGCTTGAGAATGCGAGCGTCTGGTTCGGCGCAGTGCTGCGCGGCGACAACGAGTGGATCGAGGTCGGTGAGGGCTCCAATGTCCAGGATGGCAGCACCTGCCATACCGACAAGGGGTTTCCGCTCACCATCGGCACCAACTGCACCGTCGGCCATAACGTCATTCTTCACGGCTGCACCATCGAGGATGGGGCGCTGGTCGGCATGGGCTCGATCGTCATGAACGGCGCGCGGATCGGCCGCGGCAGCGTTGTCGGCGCTGGCGCCGTGATCACCGAAGGCAAGCAATTCCCGGAATATTCAATGATCATCGGCGCGCCGGCGCGTGTGATCCGTACGCTGGAGCCCGCCCAGGCCGCGGCCCTCGGAGGCGGCGCGAAATTCTATGCGGCGAACGGGCCGCGCTTCAAAAAAGGATTGAGGCAGATCGGCTGAGACCTCATCGAGGTCGCGCAAAATTGAGCGGATTTCGAGCGAATAAAATTTGCCGGAAAGAAACGTTCGGCTGTAGCCGGTGTATTTCATCGGTGGGCGTGGGAAATTTGACGGAGTTGACGATGTTGCGCAAAATGATGATCGCGTTGCTGGCCGTTGCGGCCGTGGGACTGGTCTCGCCGACGGTTGCATCCGCGCGTGGCGGCCACGGATTTCATGGCGGCTTCCATGGCGGGGGCTTTCATCGCGGTTTCTACGGCCGCGGCTTCGGCTGGGGCCTCGGATTCGGAGCGCCCTATGCCTACGGCTGGGGCTATCCGTATGGCTATGGCTATCCGTACGCCTATGGCGGCTATGCCGACGACGGTGGCTGCTATCTGGTTCGCCGCCGGATCCATACGCGCCATGGCTGGCGCTGGCGCCGCGTCGAAGTCTGCGAGTGATCGACCAGCACCGGGGCACGCACCCGCGAGCCTCGCGGCGTTTCCAGATGCCGTCGTAAAAATATAACAGGGCCGCCCGGCGACGTATGATGCCGGGCGGCCTTGCGTCGTCGCGCGCAGGCGTCGGATGGCATCGAGACATGCCGCCATGCGCGCGCCTTCACATTCTTTCTTTGTCGCGGATCTTGATGACCGGCCGGGAGTCCCGCAGGCTCTGGCGGGAGGCCGCCATGTCGGGTATGAGGCGGCCTGCAACAACGGACGGGAGCGGGGAATGCAGATGTTTCGCGACGGCGCACGACCGTTTCAGAGGTGGGCGCTGGCTCTTGTCATCGCCGCGGCCGGCATCGCGACTGCCGGCGCTTCCGTCCCAGCGGCGGCACAGACCGCGAGGAAAATCATGACAACGCCATCAGGACTTCAGATCACGGACATCAAGGTCGGTACCGGCGCGACGCCGAAGCCCGGTCAGATTTGCGTCATGCACTACACCGGCTGGCTCTACGAGAAAGGCCAGAAGGGCAGGAAATTCGACAGTTCGGTGGATCGCAAGGAGCCGTTCGAGTTCACGATCGGCAAGGGGCAGGTGATCAAGGGCTGGGATGAAGGCGTTGCCACCATGAAGGTCGGCGGCCAGCGCACCCTCATTATTCCGCCGGAGCTTGGTTATGGCGCGCGGGGCGCGGGCGGAGTCATCCCGCCCAACGCGACGCTGATGTTCGACGTCGAACTGCTCGACGTGAAGGGATAAGAAGCGCCGCTTTCCGGCCGAGAATGTCCGCCATGCCTTGCATGGCGGATTTTTCGCGTCGAGATCCCGGTTACGCGGAGTCCGGGTGCGCGATATTCGACAAGCGCAGAAGCGCGGGCCGATATGGCGGGTAGGGATCGTCGTCGTCCGGAATGCTGCACCGTCCGAATTCCTGCCTGATGCGATAGATTTCGGCGATCCGATCGTTCAGCCGCTGCAAATGCTCCGGCGATCCGGCCTTCCAGTAACGGAACGTTTCGGAGGTGACGGGCATGAACGCCGTGCCGAACAGCGTCGGCTCGGGGACGACGGTTCTGCCGAGCAGCAGGAATTTCTCCGGGCCGGAAACGACAAGCGTCGCATAGCCGGGATTGCCGGTTCGCCTGATCCCGTTCAGCGACAGCTCACGCAGCTTGCTGAAGTAAGGCTCCTGCCGCCATCGGTCGGGAGAGGCGGGATCGACCTGTACGTTGACGGCGTCCTGGCTGAAATGCACCACGAGTCCGGACGTCTCGGGAAACCATGCGTCGTCGAAATGGCCCTGCAGCCAGGCACAACTGAACGACCGGCACATCTGCGGACGCCGATCGTAGATCAGGCAGCCTTTTCCGGGATCGCAATGCTTGCACCATTCGTTGGCGGTTTTGCCGACGTCGGTGACTTCAAGAAGCGTGCAGCATGCCGAGCATGTTCCGCATTCCCGCACGGCCGCGGCCGGCAACGCGGCCGGCGTCTGAAACCCCGCGTCATTGCGGAGGAGGAGTTTCTGTTTTTCCAGCGCGCGTATCGCGCGCTCGACCTTCAGGCGGGACAGTCCAGTTGCATCGATCACGCCCTTGATCGTCGTCGCGCCTCTTTCGATGGCATGGACGACGTCCGACATCACCCGATCCATTGTTGTTGTTCTTCTTCATGTTCTTCTTCTTGGATTCCGGCGTAATCGCCCGCTCATCGGAGGGCCAATCACGTTCATGTTGAGCAACCCCCTCTGCTGCGGATGCATGCCTGCTCGCGGGCAACACGCCGGGGCGAGTGGAATCGGCGCCGTTTTCGGCTGATGTCCGTCACGGACGGCCGCCGGCATGGCGTGAAATGCAGAGGGGGAAATTTTATTGCTTCGCCTGAACGTCAGGCCATCGCCGTCATGCCGGGGAACCGCTTTGCGGATGTCCCGCGCCGCGTGTTGCGCGGCAGCGGAGCCGTTATCGGCACGCGGTTGCTTCGGAAGTCCGTCCTGAAAAGGTTGCGGCCAGCCCCTGGGGGAGGGCTGGCCGCGCGCGATCCGGTCAGGGACGGGGAGGGGTGGGGATAGACCGGGTCGCGGGTCGTGTGTCCTTTGTCTAGCGAGAGCTGGCCGTCGCGATCGCCGGATGGTTGTCGCCGAGCGAGACCCAGACGTTGGGATCGCTTTGCGATTGCCGCTTCACGAAGCGGTAGCCGGTTTCGGTCCAGGCCAGAACGTCCTCGTTCTGGTTGTCGAGAATGAACTCGCCCTTGTTCGTCTTCACGGTCAGCACCGCATGACCGTCGCCCTGCTTGTCGCGCACCACCGTGATCAGCAGCGCTTCGCGCGGCCAGCCGGCGTCGATCAACATCTTGCGCTTGAGGAGGACATAGTCCTCGCAGTCTCCGTATCCGTCGGTCGGCAGCGACCACTTTTCGACGACACCCCAGTGGTCCATGTCGGTCAGCGGCTTGACCGTTTCATTGACCCAGTGATTGACCTTCAGCAGATCCCGCCATGTGGTCTGCGTCATCACGATATCGCGCGGCTGGGTCGCGGTGCCCCGGCACTCGCCGGGATTGTCGGTGCAGAATTCAACCCAGCCGATCGGCGCACGCGCGGTATCGCCGAGGCTTGCATAAAGCTGTCGCCCTTCGCCGGCACTCGCCGGCGCCGCCAATCCCCACAGAGCGACGGCGATCGCCGCCAATCCCGCTCCCAGTCCCCTGTCACCAACCATTGTGGCCCCCGCTTCTTGTTGGGACCACACTTCGCACAAAGGATTTGCGCCGCCGCTAAGCGGAGCAAGTACAATTGAAGCGAATACGAGTAAAACTCAGCGCGAATTCGATCTATACTTGAATCGAATTCGCCTAAAATTTGAAGTGATCGAATTTGATTCAAATTTTACATATTAGGATCTGAAGGCTGCTGGAATGGGGGTTCCTGCGCGGGAACGCGCGCCGCATTAACCGCGATTTGGCCGCGCAACGTCACGCGCGTCCGCCCTTTGCGCGACCGAAACGGTTCGCGCAGAGGCCGGAAAAGGCTGGAATTGGCGAGAGTCCGTGTTTACCGGGCGGTGACGCTATCTTCGAGAGTTTCGGCGTGCTGCTCGTGGACGAACTCGAGCGCGAAGCCGTCTTCCAGGTTGCGGACCACGCGGGCCTGGACTTTGCCCAGCGAGACCTGGGATTGCAGCGGCGGGCGGTCTTCCGCCGCGATGGCGGCGCCCGACAGGGACATGTCGATGATCCGGCAGGTCATCTTGGTGCCGTCCTCGCGCGTGAGGATCGCGATCGGATTGCGCGGCATGATGCGGTCGTGGCGGCGATCCTCGGGCAGATTGAGGATATCGCGGTTGGCCAGCCAGGTGAGCTGCGCCGCCAGCTTGTCGCGCTTGCGGGGCGTCGCGCCCACGCTCATGGCGAAGCCGTTGTCGATAATCCGGGTAATTTTGCCTTCGACCCGGCCGATGTGGTCGAGATAGGCGACGACACGGTCGCCGACGTTGCCGATGCCGGGAGCCAGCATGGCCAGTCCGCCGGGAGACATATTGACGATCTGGCACGGGAATTCGCGCCGGTCGGGCAGCATATAACGCCCGAGCAGGTGAATCTTTACGCGCTGAAACCGTCGGCGCTCTTGGGCGGTCGGATGATTTGAGATTTTCTGCGCCAACGCCATGGTTTCTGCACCGGTGGACCGGTATTCGGTATTCGTAAACCCTACGGCCATCAGAGTTAACGCACCGTTAGCGCGTCACGCGGGAGGGAACCGGGTCAAGCCGGGAACGTCCTGACGCGGCCATAAGCCCGCCGTTCGCGTCTTCCGGTTGCAGAAAACCGATACAGATTCGACGCGGGTCAGCGTAGTCCTTCGTAGACCATGAAGCCGCGCGCGACCGCGAGCTTCTTCAGCACGCGCGGAACGATCCGCTGCGGCGGATGATTCATGTAGCGCCATGAGGTCAGGGTGAACTCGCCGAGCGGCTGGCCGCTGTGCTGCATCGGCGCCAGCAGTCCGGTCAGGCTGATCGGTGCGTGCGCGCGATTGTTGAAGGGCAGCAGCAGCAGTTCGAAATGCGCAAGCGATCCGTCCGTCGCGGTTGCGGTCACGCCGGCCACCGCGGCCAGCAGTTCTTCGGAGACGACGCCGAGAATATCGCTGATCTCGTCGCGGCTCGCGGGAGCGAACAGGGCGGCGAAGTTCCGCCCCTGGAGGTCGCGGTCGAGCAGGGCGCAGACGCGGGTTCCTGCGACACGGAACGGGTAGCCGCTCGCCGGATCGTAGGAGAGGACAAAAATGTCGCCGAGCAGTTCGCGAACGGCGCCGGGCTCGATCGCGCTCCGGTCGGGAGCGCGCTCGCCGTCGCGCTTTTCGTCCCAGTATTTGAAGAACGCGCGGTTCGATGGATGCTTCATCTCAGACCGTCCTGACCGCGGCGCGAAGCGGACACATCTGTCCTGCTTCGGGCCAACGCGGTCCCCGTTTCCGTTGTGCAGGAGGGAGATTGCAGCGTCCATGCCGCCGGCGGCACGGAGGCGGTTTGGACACGCCTTTGTGCCGTTAACGTTAAATTAACTATGGGGTTGGCGTTTGCCGGGAAGCCGGTAGTATCCAGACACTCCATCGTTTCGCCGGTGTCTCCAGGTTCCGGCGGGGCGGACACAGGTTGGCGTCGAACAGAAAAGGTCATCGCGGGGAGGGGTGGGGATTCCGGATTTTCGATCGCATCGAAAATCACCCAGCGAAAGACCGGACCGGATCGAGGGAGGGCTTCTCAGGCCCTCCCTTTTTCGTTGCGCGCTCAATCCTTTGCTTGCGCACCCCGATCAAGCCGCCTATTTGGGCGCATCGCTCGTTTGAGCCCTCCGTCAGGTCGCCGCCCTTGGATTCCCCGCCAGACCCTTCGCCGGACTTGCCGTCAGAGCTTCCACCGGCGCCTCCGCGTGAACCGATCCTGACCCTGCCGGGGGCGCTGACCGCCTATATCGGCCTGCTCGCGATCGTCCATGCCGTGCGCATGGCTCTTCCATCCGATCTGGAATACTGGACCATCGAGTTGTTCGGCTTCATCCCGAAGCGCTACGATTCCACCCTGCTGGCGACGGCTTTTCCCGGCGGAACCGGCGCCAAAATCTGGACCTTCGTGACCTATTCGCTGCTGCACGCCAATCTCAGCCACATCGGATTCAATGTGCTGTGGCTGCTGCCGTTCGGCAGCGCGGTGGCGCGCCGCTTCGGGACGTTGAGGTTCTTCGGGTTCATGGCCGTCACCGCTGTCGCTGGAGCGATGGCGCATCTTGTGACCCATGAGCATGGCATCGCGCCGATGATCGGTGCGTCGGCATCGGTGTCCGGCGCGATGGCGGCGGCGATCCGCTTCGCCTTCGAGCGCGGCAGCTTTTTGTCGTTCCGCAGCGGCGATGCCGACGCCGCGGCGCAGGTGCCGGCGCTGTCGTTGACGCGCGCGCTACGCAATCCGCGCGTGCTGGCGTTTCTTGCGATCTGGTTCGGTGTCAACATCGTCTTCGGGATGGGATCGGTCGCGATCGGCGCGGAGCCGGGCAGCGTCGCCTGGCAGGCCCATATTGGCGGCTTTGTGGCAGGCCTCGTGCTGTTCTCGCTGTTCGATCCGGTGCCGCGCAATGCCGCGCATGCGTCGTCCGGCGGCACGGCGGATCGCATCTAGTGTCCCGATTCCGAAGTTCGCATGTCCTTGCGGCGACCTTTGATGCGAACTTCGGAATTAAAGGGACACTGGCAAGTTTATGATTCTCGTGTGGTTCAGGTTCAGAAGTCCGCTTCAC
>Ga0153956_1000681_pt1 | contig 35501 bp, 28 predicted proteins | sample TSFL040MetaG_FD_104704 | JGI IMG/M metagenome (GOLD analysis project Ga0153956, IMG submission 104704) | Attine ant fungus gardens microbial communities from Florida, USA - TSFL040 MetaG | ecosystem: Host-associated > Fungi > Mycelium > Unclassified | place: USA: Florida, Wekiwa Springs... | reverse complement strand
TACCGGGCTCCGGGCGCGCCGACCGTTACCTTCGCCTGGGACGGCTTTCCGCAGCTCGGCATCTGGTCGAAGCCGTCGGGCGCTTCGTTTCTCTGCATCGAGCCGTGGCACGGTTTCGCCAGCTCGGTGGATTTCGACGGCGCGTTCAACGACAAGCCCGGCGTCATGCACATCGCAGCCGGTGAGACACGCAACTTCACGCAGCGGATCGGATTGGCGTAAGCGCTCCTTTCTTCACCTCTCCTCACCGGGGAGAGGTGAAGCAAGCGGCATCTGCACCATCTCACAAAAAAAAGGAGGCATTGCTGTCTCCGTTTTTCTTATCGCGATGTCTTCAAGCCTTATCCCAGCCGCCCCGCCGCATGGGCCAGCAGCGTGTAGACCAGGCCCGTCTCCGAGGTCAGGTGGCTACGCAGGGCTGAGGGGCTGCGTTCGTCGCTGGCGACTTCGTCGAGCAGGCGTTCGAACTCGGTGATGTAGCGGTCCACCGTCCCCTTGAAGGTGCGGTCGGAGCGATACTTGCGTGCGACTTCGTCGAATGCCTTCTGACCCGCAGGCGTATAGAGCCGCTTGTTGAAGGCTTTGCGCTCGCCGCGCTGGTAGCGATCCCACATCTCGGCGGCGAGGTTGCGGTCCATCAGGCGAGTGATGTCGAGCGACAGCGACTCCAGCGGGTTGCCGGACGCCGCCTGCTGCTGCGCGCGCGTGCGTGGCGGCTCCTGTTCGCCGTCTTCGGCGCGGTCGAGCAGATCGGTCAGCCAGCCATCGCCTCGGCCCTGCTCGGCCGGAGCGACCGACGGTGCTTCGGTGCGGCGGCCGGCGCTGCCGAAATCGGCGGTCGGCAGGCTCGATGCGGTCACCGACGAGCGGCGCGGCGCTTCGCGGGGTTCGGCGCGGCTGCTGCCGACCGTAGCCATCACCGGCTCCTCCTCGCGCTCGCGCTGCGGGGTGCTGCGGGCGTTGGTCTGCACCACGTCCATGCCGCGGCCGTGACGGGCGACGATGCGGTTGAGCTCGGCGAGGGCCTCGATCTGATCGACGATCACCTTGCGCATCTGCGCAGTGCTCTCGGCGGCCTCCTGCGGCATCTCGAACACGCCGCGGCGGAGTTCGCTGCGGGTGTTTTCGAGCTCGTTGTGCATTTCGCTCGCCATCTGCTTCATGCTCGCGACCATCGCCGCGAACTTGTCGGCCGAGGTCTTGAACATGGCTTCCGCCTCGCGGGTGCCCTGCTGGTAAATCTCGGCCATGGCGTCCGTGGTCGCGCGACGCTCGTCTTCGGCCGCGCTGCGGACGGCCTCGAACTGCTCGCTGATCGCCGACGAGCCGGCTCCGGCCGTCTCGGCGACGACACGGGCGATGTCGCGCGCACGTTCTTCCGCTGCCGCCAGCGACTCGTCGAGCAGGCCGGTGAAGCGGGACAGGCGAATATCGAGATCGTTGGTCCGGGAGTCGATGGTGGTCACCAGCGCTTCCAGGGCCTGCTTCTTGTCGCCGACGGAGGTCAGAGTGGAGCGGTTGCTCTGTTCGACCAGCGCCGCGGCGTCCACCATGGCGTGGCCGTGGGCCTCGAACTGGGTCGACAGTGCGCTGAGATCCTCCAGCGCCTTCTCCGACTTGCTCGTGAACAAAGTGAGCTGATCTTCCAGGGTCTGCGTGGCGACGCCGTTCCGCGACGTGACATCGCTCATGGTGGCGACGAAATCAGCCACGCGGGTGACGAGGGCGCGTTCCAGCGAATTGAGGTTGTCGTGGGCGCCGGTGAGGACTTCCTGCAGCAGGATATTGCCTTCACGCAGCCGCTCGAACAGGGCGACCGTGTCCGTGCGCAGGATCTTGCTGGTCTCCTGCATTTCGGTGACCGCGGTGATCGAGACCTGGCGCGACTGCTCGATGGCCGAGCGCGAACTGTTCTCGAGATCCTTGAGCGACTTGTTGACAGCACCGGCGGCGAGATCGCCGGCCGTCGTGATGGCGCGGGCGACGTCGGTGCCGCTGGCGGCCAGCGTTTGCGCGAAGGTCTGGCTGCGGCTTTCGATCGCCTTCAGCGCATCCACCGTCACGCGGTCCATGTCGACCGTGAGCTGGTTGGCCTTGGCGCCGAGCGCATCGATCAGCGAGCCGCGCTTCGCATCGACCATCTGCGACAGGCGCTCGGTCTGCTGCTGCACGTAGCCGACGATCTCGTCGGTCTTTGCGCTCATGGTGGTGCCGAAGCTGCCCGAGGCGGTGAACACCGACCGTTCGATTTCCGACGAGGTGGTCTTGATCTTGGTGGTGATTTCGGTCGAGGCGGCGACCAGCGACTGCTGAGCCTGCGCCGCGCTGACCTTGATGTTGTCGGTGGTGTTCGCGGTGACCGCCGACAGCGTGCGTTCGACATCCGCCGAGATTGTCTTGATCTGCGACGCCGCGTCGGCCGACGAGGTCGCGAGCGAGGTCTGCACTTCGCGGGCGCTGCCGAGCAGCGAGGATGCCGCGTCCGCGCCGATCGCGGTCAGCGTGCGCTCCACATCGACGGCCAGCGTCCGCACCGAGGCGGTGGTTTCCGACGAGGCCGAAACCAGCGCATGGTGGGCTTCGCGCGCATGAGTGACGATGGCTTCGGTGGTCGAGGTGCTCGCGGCCATCAGGCTGCGTTCCATCTCGGCGGCGAGAGTCCTGACCTGGGTGGTGGCTTCCGACGATGCCGAAACCAGCGTGGCCTGTGCTTCCCGGGCGCCGGCGACGATCGCGTTGGCGGTGGTCGTCCCCGCGGCCGTGATGCTGTGCTCCATTTCTGCGGCGAGAGTCCTGGCCTGGGTGGTGGCTTCCGACGACGCCGAAACCAGCGCGGTTTGTGCTTCCCGTGCGCCGGCGACGATGGCGCTGGCGGTGGTCATTCCGGCGGCCGTGATGCTCTGCTCCATTTCGGCAGCGAGAGCCTTGACCTGGGTGGTGGTTTCCGACGCTGCCGAAACCAGCGTGGTCTGCGCTTCCCGGGCGCTGGCGACGATGGCGCCGGCGGTGTTGGCACCGGCGGCGGTGATGCTGTGCTCCACGTCGGCCGCGAGCGCGCGCACCTGGTTCGCGGCATCGTTCGATGCCTCGATGAGCGAGGATTGTACGTTGCGGGTCGACGCGAGGATCGATTCCGCACTGGTATTGCCGGCGGCGATCAGCGTGCGTTCGACATCGGCAGCGAGCGAGCGGACCTGCTGCGAGGCATCGGTGGAGGCCGTGACGAGCGTCGACTGCGCGGTGCGGGCGCCGGACAGGATGGCATCCGCGGTCGCGGTGCCCGCCGTGGTGAGGGTATGCTCGATATCGGCCGACAGCGCCTGGATCTGCGAGGTGACCTCGGTCGAGCTCGAAACGAGGGTGGTCTGCGCCTCGCGCGCACTGGCCAGCAGCGAGGCCGCAGTGGTCGAGCCGGTCGTAGTGAGGGTCCGCTCCACATCGGCCGACAACGTCTTGACATGCTCGGAGGCATCGGCCGATGCGCTGATGAGCGTCGTCTGTGCTTCGCGGGCGCTGGCGACGATCGCGCCGGCGGCGGTGGTGCCGATGGTGGTCAAGGAGGTTTCGATATCGGCGGCGGTGAGCTTCAGCTGTGCGCCGACATCGGTCGAAACCGAGACGAGGGACTCCTGTGCGGCGCGGGCGCCGGCCTGGATGGTCTCGCTGGTATTGACCATGAGGGTCGTGAGCGTGCGCTCGGCATCGTCCACATGGCCCTTGATGCCGGTCGAGAGTTCTTCGGCGCGCGCCATGAGCGTGTCGCTGGCGGTGCGGCCGGATGTTTCGATGCGGCCGGCAACAGCCTCGATACGCGAGCCGAGCAGTTCCTCGAACTGTTCGACACGGCTTTCGATTTCGGTGGCGATGTTGCCCGCGCTGGTCGCGATACCCTGATGAATACCCTGGAAGCGTGCGACGACGGTGTCGGCGAGGCTGTTGCTGCGGTCGTCGATCGTCGTGGTCACATGGGCGATACGATGATCGATGGCAGCGATCGCCTGCGAGGTGCCCTCGGTGAGCGAGGTCGTCAGGAACGACAGGCGGTCGTCGATGGAGTGAATGGCCTGTACGGCGCCTTCGGTCAGCGACGTGGAGAGGTGGGTGAGGCGGGCGTCGACGGTATCGACCGCGCGCGTCGCGCCATCGGTCAGGGTCGACTGCAGCGATTGCAGGCGCGCTTCGACGATCGCGGTGACCGACTGCGCGCGGCTGTCGAAGGTTTCTTCCAGGCCCTTGAGGCGGTTGTCCACGGTCTGGTCGAACGACTTCATACGGCCGTCGAGTGAGGCGTCGAGGCTGTTGACGCGGTTCTCGAAGGTCGTTTCGAAATGCGCCAGGCGGCCGTCGAGCGTGTCGGTGATGCCGCCGATATTCGACGTCACGCGGGCGTCGAAGCCGTCCACATAGGCCTTCAACGTTGCGTTGATATCCTCGGTGCGCTTGCCGAGACGCTCGACGACTTCGCCGCCGAAGGTCTTCACGGTGCGGTCGAATTCGGAAATGTGCTTGGTGATCAGCGCGCCCAGCGTGCCGCTGTCGCGCGACAGGCGTTCGGCGAGTTCGCCGCCCTGATCCTTCACAAGCTGCTCGAACGTGCTCATTTGCAGGCTGAGCGTGTCGTGTGCGGTCTCGGCCTGGCTGGCGACCTTGGCGGCAAGCGCGGTGACCGTGGCTTCGAGAGATTCGCTGGCCTTGTCGCCCGAGGTCAGCACCTGCGTGGCAAGACGGTTGCCGGCATCGTCGATGCGGCTGGAGAGGTCGTTGCTGCGCAGTTCGAGTTCGAGCAGCAAGCTGTCGCTGGAGTTCTTCAGCGTGTCGTGGACCTGCTCGGTGCGGTCGGAGACGCGATCGACGATCGACGCCGAGCGCTGCTCGAAATCGCTGGTGATGCGGTCGATGCGCTCGTTGAGCATCTCGTGGACGCGGTCGGCAAGATCTACGAATTCGTCGTGGACGTGGCCGGTCTTGAAATTGAGGCTGCTGGTCAGACGCTCGGATGCTTCCAGCACGGCGCGGGTGGTTTCGCTGCTGGCTTCCTCCAGGCGGTCGAGCAGGTCGCCGCCGCGTTCGCCGAGCGCGAGGATCATGTTGTCGCCGGCATGGCCGAGGGCCGTCGTGATGTGAGTGCCACGTTCCTCCAGCGCGCCGGTGATGTTCTTCGCGACTTCATCGACGCGCGATGCGATGGCGTCGGAAATCAGCGCGATGTCGTGGCGGAGATCGATCTGCACGCCGGAAATCGCCGAGCGAACCTGCTCGGCCTGGCCGACGAGATTGTCGCGCTGATGCGCGATATCCTGCAGCAGCGCGCGGATACGCACTTCGTTGTCGGAATAAGCGCGTTCCAGTGCGGCAACTTCGTTGGCGACGAGGGTTTCGAGTTCGCCCGCGCGTGCGATGGCGCGCTCGACGCCGTCGCCCATGGCGGCGACTTCGCGGCGGATCGCCTGACCGACCGTGACCATCGAATCGCTGGCGCTGCCTTCCGGCTCCGAAAAGCGGATCGCGACCTGCGCCATCGACTGGGCGATCATACGCATTTCCTGGCCGCGCCAGGCGAGGCTGGCGAGGAAGTAGAACAGCAGGATCGGCGCGAACAGGGCGGCTGCGAGGCCCGCCAGGGCCAGCGTGCCGCCGGAGCCCTGGCCGGCGATGGCCTGCAGCGACGGCAGGAAGGCATAAGCGAGAAACGCGGCGCCGATCACCCACACGCCTGCAAACAGCGTCGCGAGCGTATAGACGTTGCGGGCGGGGCGGTTCTTCTGCAGGGCCTGGAGAATCTGGCCGATGGTTTCGCGGTCGTCATTGGCGGCGGCGGGGCGGCCGAAGCGGGACTCCTCGGCGGGCTCGAAGGTCGGGCGGTCCGCCATCATGCGCGGATCGAAGCGCGGTTCGTCGAGATCGACAGGCCCGGCGGCCGGCGCATGATCGGCGCGGACGGCGGATTCGCCCGGCGCGCCATCCACGTTGAGCGCTTCCTGGATGGCGGAGAGGGCGACTTCGGTCGGATCCTTGGCCTTCTTGGGATTGTTTGCCATGCTCGCTCCACGCGCCCCCTGTTACGCAATACTACGGAAGTTCTCGCACGAGTTGTGTTTGCTGCATCCGGTCATGACCCCACTGTCATGACGCGTATGCACCCCATCCCACAATTGCGGACCGCCGGTCGCTCGGCTTGTCCGCTACTTCCCGGAAACATCCTATTGGCTTGGTCGCGCGAATGAAATGCTTCCGATTAAGACATTCTTAATGATAGTTAACGGCTTCCCGCGATAACTATCTGTTAAGCTTCAAATATCGGGAATGGCCCCGAAATCGTGGCGAGTTTTCGTCAAAACGGCGGCGAGAAGACGGATCGTGCACAGAACGTTCCGTTAACCAATTCCGTGTTTGGCTGCCGGAAAATGCAGCCGGGCAGTCTGGCGGCTGGGAATTCGGGCCTGTATCAATGCCGCTTCACCTCGAACGGGTTCAATGGATGCCGTCGCCGCCGCTGGTTCCCGATGACGGGCCGATCAATTTCGATCATCTCAGCCGGATGGCGATGGGGGACACCGCGCTGGAGCGGGAGGTGCTGGCGATGTTCGCGGCGCAGTCCAGCGAGTTGATCGAGAAGATCGTCAAAATGCCGTCCAATGTCGCGGCTCTTGCGCACAAGCTGCGTGGATCGGCGCAAGCCGTCGGAGCGTTCCGGATCACCGATGCGGCCGAATGGCTGGAAAGCGCCTTGCGCGACAATTCGGACAGTGCCGAAGCGCTGATGACGCTGACCGATGCCGTTCTCGAGGCGAAAGCCGAAATTGACGGCATTCTCAAGCGGTCCTGATCCTTCTTTTACCCGGATGACGGTTTTGCGGCGGAGCGCTGGCGCGACGCGGACTGACCCGTTATAGGACACCCGTATCTTTACTTCCCCGACAGTGCGAGCATCATGGCCAAAATCAACTTTGTCGATCATTCCGGCGCAACCCGCACCGTCGATGCGGACATCGGCTCTACCGTGATGGAAGCTGCAATTCGCAATGCGATTCCCGGCATCGAGGCCGAATGCGGCGGCGCCTGCGCCTGCGCCACCTGCCATGTCTATGTGGACGCAGCCTGGCAGGAGAAGGTGGGAGCACCGACGCCGATGGAAGAGGACATGCTGGATTTCGGTTACGACATCAAGCCGAACTCGCGGCTGTCGTGCCAGATCAAGGTCACCGAAGCGCTTGACGGCCTCGTCGTGGTGACGCCGGAACGCCAGGCCTGATCCGGAGTATTTTCGGATTTAACGAAACCGTGTTCCGGACGCGCTGCAGCGTTCTTCACGCTGCTGCGCAGAGCCGGGACCGTACCACACGCCGGAATTCGATACGGTCCCGGCTCTGCGAAGCGATACTTCGTATCGCATCGCGTCCGGCACACAGATCGTATCGAATCCGATTCTGCTTTACGCGCGGCGAAGCATCCAGGGCTGTAGGCGCTGGATGGTTTCGGGCGGGATCGCCGTCGGCTGCCGGCTCTGCAGCCCGACCATCACGATCGTCGCCGACGCGGAGGCGATGCATTTGCCGCCCGAGAACACGACCTGCGCAAATGTCAGCGATGTCCGGCCGATTTTTTCGATGCCGGTTCCTAGTTCGATCGTGCCGGGCCAGTGCAGTTCCGCGCGAAAATGAATGTCGAGCTTGACCAGCACCCAGCTCAGGCCCTCCGGTGTCAGTCCGTAGGACGCATCCTTGGTGAGCATCACCCGGCTGGTTTCGAAGTAACTCGAATAGACCGCGTTGTTGACGTGATTGTTCGGGTCGAGGTCGGCAAAGCGCACATTGTCCGTCTGGCGGAAGGGGTAGTCCTCGATCTGCGGCGCAGGTGCGCGGGTCGTTGCATTCACGTCATCGGTCTCCAGCGAGTGTTCCATCGTTACAGCGCAGTTGAACCATGCAGGCAAGGGCGCCGGATTACCTTGTAGGGATCGCGGCGAGATCCCTTGCTGTCCGTGGCGAAGCTACGGCAACGCGCCGGAAGGACACCAGCCGCGCGATCGGCAATCTTGCAAAAGCCATCAAGCGAGGTCACTCTTTCGTCGCGCAAGATTGATAGCTGGTGCACCCGCATCCTGGCGGCTGCCGGACTGCAAGCTACGAGATGATGAACGACGAAGGTGATGTTGATGATCCAAATTCGATCCCGCCGACTCGCGATGACGGCAGCTGCAGCCGTCACCTTGATGTCCGCGCCGGGTTTGGCCGCCGATCCGACTGCGGCGGGCCTCTGGCAGAAGGTCGAGGGCGGAAAGCCGGTAGTCTGGGTTCTGGTGGTGGATCACGGCGGCATTTTCGAGGGCGCGATCGCCAAGACTTTCCCCAGCCCCGACGACAAGCCGGGCGATGATATTTGCAGCAAGTGCGTCGATGACCGCAAGAACCAGCCGGTACTGGGCCTTTCGTTCATCCGCAACATGCATCAACAGGGATTGAAGTACGAGAACGGCAATATTCTCGATCCGCGCGACGGCAAGATCTACAAAGCCAAGATGAGCGTCAGCGCCGACGGCCGTGCGCTCACCGTGCGCGGCTATTGGGGGATTTCACTGCTGGGCAAGGACGAGACCTGGTATCGTTTGCCGGAGACCGACGTCGCATCGCTCGATCCGCGGGTGCTTGCGAAATACGTGCCGCAAGCCCTTGCACCGCAAGCCCTTGCACCGCAGGGCGTTACGCCGAAGCAGCCGACCATCGGCAGTGCAGCGGCGAGATCGCCGATGAAGAAAACCAATGCAGTGCCGCAGCACTGAGGTTGAAAGCCGTTATTGCGCGGAGTCGTAGGGTGGGCAAAGCGAAGCGTGCCCATCATGAGCGGTGGAATGAGACGCGGTGGGCACGGCGAAGACGCCTTTGCCCACCCTACAGTTTCGATCGTTCGTAGCCCGCATGAGCGTAGCGATTGCGGGGCCGGCGCTTCAACATATCCGCCCATTCCCGCAATCGCTGCGCTCATGCTACGCTACTGATCCTTCATCGGCGCCAACGGTTCCTGCGTGACGTCCGCTTGCGCGCCGAGGCGCAGCACGCTTGCGGCGGCGGGGACCACGGCATCCGCCATGGCCGCATGGCCTTCGGCCGTCGGATGGATCGCACCGCCATACACGGCGGACAAAACCCCCCAGGTGGCGTCATGGATGTCGGACGGCTGCAGCGCCGCCGAATAGCCCTGCGGATAGGTCATCGCCGCGAAATAACTGTCGTTGGCATCTCGGATCCAGCGGGCGCGGGGCAGATAGGCCCGGAATTCGCTGGCGCCGCGGCCGCATGCCATCGGCTGCTGGGCGGCGTCGACCAGGCTGCTCACGAAGCTGTCGCCCTTCGGCGAGAAACAGGCGCGATCGAATTCGGGATCATCGGTGCCGCGCGCGCAAAAGCCGTGATTGGCAAAATTCGCTCGATGCGCATCGACGAATGTCATGCGATCGGTTGCCGGTTTGCTGCAAAGAACGCCGCCCTCGCATTGCACGATCGATTTCAGCCGCGGCAGGAATTCCGAATCCACGAAGCTGGTGACACTCGCCAGCCGTTGCGGATCGGCGGAGAACGAGGGATGCACGTCGAAGCCGCCGGGACCGCCGGGACAGGGGCCGCCGTTGACCAGTGCCGGGTTGGCATAGGCGGTGAACACCACGCGGGCCATGTCGCCGCCGACCAGCGGTTTCAACTGGTCGCGCAGCTTGCCGAAACGCGCCGGCAGATCGCGCGCGAGTGCGCTGCGCGAATCTTCGACCGAGCCGAGCAGGCCCGCGCGCTTGAAGATCGTGCGTTCGGTGCCGTTGTCCACGATCACGTCGGCAACGAGGCCGGAGAAGTTGATGTCGTTGGCGCCGATGGACAACAGCACGAGATCGAGCGGACGATTCGGCTGGCGGCGCTTCACGGCGGTGACCGCCTCGCGCAGTTCGGCGACCTGCGCGTTGACGCTGCCGGCGCAGGTGCTTGTGTTTTTCGTGGTCAGGCATTCGCGGGCGCGCTGGCTGCCGAGCAGGCCGTCCGGGATCGTCGCGCCCGAGCAGGCAAGCGGCAGATAGGTGACGGCGATATGCGGATACTGAACCGCGAGCGCAAGCGCCGCGCGGGTCTGATAGCTGTAGAGCGATCGGTGGCAGGCGGCATTGAACCACTGCGCCCCGGCGCGCTGCCAGGCCTGCAATGACTCATAGGAATCGCAGGAGCGGCCTCCTTTGAAATGGGCGCGGCTCGGTCGATAGAACTGGCCGCTCGGCCCGCCGAGATAGGAGCGGAAGCAGAAGCCGTTGTCCGACAGGGCCACAGGGCGGTCCGGATTGCCTTCGCCGGATGCGATGGAATCGCCGAGCCCGGCGATGAAGATGTCCCGCACGACGATGTCGGTCGAGACGCGAAGCGGCGCATCGTCGCCGCTGGTGACATCCACGGTGACGACGGTGCGGCGGCCAAAAAGCACACGGAAGTTGATCGGTTCGGCGCAGTCGAGAGTCGATTGCCTTGGACTTTCGCCGTCATCGAATGTCCAGGCGCAGACGGCGCCGACCGGGATTTCACCGGTGAGGCGGACTGTGACGGGATGGTCCGCAGGGGTCAGGTAGTTTTCCTTGACGCCGTCACGGGTGCAGGGCTCGCTGATCCGGCCCGCGAGATCGATACACAGCCGGCCCACGGTGTTGCGGGCCCAGCCGCGGCCGTCGCTCTGGAGGCCGAGCATTTGCTCGGCGGCCAGCACGTTGCGATTGCGCATGGCGTCGACCTGAAGCTGGAAGTCGCGTTCCTCGCGAAACAGGCGGAAGCGGTTGCGGACCTCCCAGGAAATTTGCAGCGAACCGGCGTCGGCCCCTTGGGCGGCCGCGTGCTCGATCGGCGATACCATCGACAAGCCGAGCAGGGCGGCGGCGAGCAGGATTGAACGTCTGAAAAATGTGCGGACCATGGCGGTCTTGAACGTCACGTATGGGGCGGAAGTAAGAAGTGTGGGGGAGGGAAAGGCGGAGGTGAGAACCGTGTCCCGGACGCGATGCGGCGCGAAGTGCCGCTTCGCAGAGCCGGCATCGTCACGGGCACCGGCGTTTGGAACGGTCCCGGCTCAGCGCAGCAGCGTTGGCGGCGAAGCTCCGCTTCGCCTGACGCCGCAGCGCGTCCGGGACACGGGATCTTTGATCAGCCCTGCGACTGTCGTTTCAAGGGCTGCTGATGGACGATGACGGGGGCGGGCTCGCCGTTCCGGCATTCGTTGTTACCCGTCCGGCCGTCGTTCTTGCGCCGCTGCCACGGCACAATGACGCCGAGCCAGAGTTCGCGGCTCCCCATGATGCAAATCGAAATCCCGAACGGGATCATGAAATACAGGATGCGGAACATCAAAATGGTGGCGACGAGTTCTTCCTGCTTGAACTGCGGCAGCGCGACCAGAAGGGCGGCGTCGAACACGCCGAGACTTCCGGGGGCATGGCTGGCAAAGCCGAGCAATGTCGCGAGGATGAACACGACCGCAAGCGAGATGAAATCGATCGAGGGCGTGTTCGGCATCAGGAGATACATGGCCAGCGAACAGAAACCGAGGTCGATCACGCCGATCGATATCTGCAGCAGCGTCAACGGGGCCGAGGGCAACACGACCTTCCAGCCGTTCTGGCCGAGCTGCCGGCGTTCCTTGCCGACCGATATCCAGAGCATGTAGCCGGCGATACCGGCCAGGCAGGCGAAGCCGATCAGGCGATTCAGCGTGTCCGGAAGCAGATCGATGGCGGATGCCGCTTGCGGGTGCCAGATCATGCCGATGCCCAGCACGAAACAGTTGCCGAGCCAGAAGGTCAGGCCGGAGATGAAGCAGATCTTGGCGACATCGATGGCGTTGAGCCCGTAGTCCGAATAGATACGGAAACGGATCGCTCCGCCGGTGAAAACCGTGGCGCCGAGATTGTGGCCGATGGTGTAGCTGGTGAAGGCCGATAGCGCTGCGATGCGGTACGGGACGTGTTTCTTGTCGATCGTCTTCAGCGCGAAATAGTCGTAGAAGGTGAGGGTGCAGAAGGCGCCGATCACGCACAGCGTCGCCATCGCGATCTGCGTGGTCGATTTGGCCGCCATCGCCGCGAGGATCTTGGCGGTGTCGAGACCCTTCAGCGTCGTAACCAGATGCGAAATCGCAAGCGCGATGACGATCACGCTTGCCACAACACCTAACCGTTTCCAGCCGATGTGTTGCTTGAAGCCGCGCCCGAGCTCGGTCAGCAAACGATACATTCGTCCTCCCGGCAGGGCGCAAACAATAAAGGAAAAGCCGATCGGGGCGGCGGGCAGGCGGCGATCAATTCACTCATACGCGAGGTTCACTCATCTTGCCCAAACCCTTACGGCAAAAACGATCCGTTGTGCAGCCCTTGACACGACCGGTGTTAATGGCCGGACCCGGACGCCGGACACATTCTTGCCATGTCGGCGGCATGCCGGACGTCTTACAGGATCGGGCGGCCGCCCTGGTAGGGGGAAGATATAGGTTCGAACGCCTGCGGTTTCATCGGGACATTGCCGGGATGATGGTCTGCCTCCGACGGTATCTGCAACCGACCGGAATGCGGCCAAACGACACGCGATGACGAGACGTGGACGGACGTGAGGCAGGCAACGCTGGCGGAAGCTCGCACGGATTGCCACGTCCTTCGCCTACGCTTTTCTCAGCGCGAAGTGCGCGCCGCAAAAGGCCATCGCACCGCCGAGACCGAGGGCCGCCAAGCCGGCGAGAACACCGGAGGCGGTGGGAGTCGCGTTCGGGGCGGATGCAGCCTGGCCGGCACCCGCGAGCACCAATACGCCGATCACGATCAGGAAATTCCGCATCCGCCGGGGAATGTGCCCGGACGCCGCACTGTGCATCAGATTGGCGGTGACGTAGCCGCCGACGAAGCCCATCGCCGCGATCAGCCACCAGGCGACGGCAGAGCCGGCCGGCATGAAACTGCTGGCGTCATCGCTCCAGAGCCTACCGAGATCGAGGCCGAATCGGACACCGAGCATATGGACCGCCAGCGCCAGCATCACGCCGGTGATCATGGCGCCCGCGAGAATCAGGCGATGCGGAAAAGGGATCGTCTCGGCCATGGCAAGCTTGTAAGGGACATGCGGGTGAGCGCGCAAGCAGGCATCCATGAGCCCGGAGACCGGCCGAGGTGTTGAAGACCCTGTTCAAAGGCGGCGACGACGAACGGCAAGCCGCGCCCGGGATGGCCTACGCCTATCGCGCCTCCCTGATCGGCGCCGCGCATCGCTATGTCCTGACCGACGAAGGTTTGTTGTGGCGCACGGGGCGTCGTCACGGCGTGTGGCCTTATGCGGATATCGTCTCGGTCCGGCTGTCCTACCGCCCGATGGGAATGCAGCACCGGCGCTATCGCGCCGATCTTCGTGACGTCGGCGGTCGTCGCATCACCATCTTCTCGACCTCGAAGCAGACGGCGGCGTTGATGCAGCCTCAATCGGGCTACAGCACGTTCATCGTGAACCTGCACCGGCGGCTTGCCGCCGTGGACAGCACGGCGAGGCTCCGGGCCGGATTAGGGCGAGGCATTTACAACTCCATCATGGCATTGCTTGCATGCGTCGCATTGGCGATGGCCGCCTTGCTGTTACGCGCACTGTTTGTCGGCGAATTCGCCGGCGCGCTGTTCGTCGTCGGCTTCGGTGCACTGTTCGGCTGGCAGATCGGCGGCTTTCTCCGTCGCAACAGGCCACGCAGATACACTTTCGATGATGTGCCGAAGGAGCTGTTGCCGTAGCAATTTTCTTCCTTCTCCCCCAGTGGGAGAAGGTGCCTTCGCGCAGCGAAGGCCGATGAGGGGTACGACCAGGCTCAGAGCTTGTGATTACCCCTCATCCGTCTCGAACCGCTACGCGGTTCGATCCACCTTCTCCCACAAGGGGAGAAGGAAGAAAGATAGCTACCGTACCACCAGCACGGAACACTTGGCGTAGCGCACCACGTGTCCGGCATTGGAGCCGAGGAAGTAAGTGCGCATGGCGGGACGGTGCGAGGTCATGACGATCAGGTCGGCCTTGATAGCCGCGGCCTCTTCCAGGATTTCGTGATAGATGCCGCCCTGACGCACGACGGCCGAGACATGCGCGCCGTCGATGCCGCAATCGCGCGCGACGGCGGCGAGCGACTGTTCCGAACTCTCGCGCTGCTGGGTGTCGAAATCCGCCGGGACATATTCGGCCAGCATCACCGGCGTCATCGGCATGACGTTGAGCAGCCGCACCTTGGCGTCGAATGTGCCGGAGAAAATGCCTGCCTGGGCAATGGCGGGTTTCGCGATGTCGATCTCGGCCAGATCGATCGGGACCAGAATGGATTTGTACATGTGCACCTCCATCGTCTGACGGAGCGTAGCACGGTTTCGGTGCGAAGCGCAGGCGACTTATTGATGAGACTCTTTTAGCAGCTTCGGACTCACGAACGTCGCCAGCGTGCCGGAGCGGAAAGCGATGTCGTTCCAGTTCTCGATAGCGAAGTCGATGACGACGAGGCTGCCGGTGGGCAGATTGCCGGCAAGCGCCTTGCGGCCGGCGGGATCGCCGTCCTTGATCAGGCCGAGCGCCATTTCGTGCAGGCCGGGATTATGGCCGATCAACATCAGTTGCCGGGGATCATGCACTGCGGCATCGCGGATCACGGTCAGGATTTCCGGAAGCTCGGCAACGTAGAGCTCCTCGATATGCTCGACTACCGGTTTAACCGACGGCATCGCGGCTGCAATGAGATCCCAGGTCTGACGGGTTCGTACGGCCGTGGACACACAGACCATGTCGGGATGCGGCGGATGACTGTTCAGCCAGGCGCCCATCAAGGCCGAGTCGTGGCGACCGCGATCGTCCAGCCGGCGATCGACGTCCTGGCCGCTCGGTGAGTCCGTTTCGGTCTTGGCGTGACGGAACAGCATGAGTCGGCGCATTCGGGACATCTCGATTCGGCTGGAACGACGGGCGGTGCAACAGCACCGTGCTTGCGGATTAATGGACAGGACGCATCAGGACAAGGTGACAAGCGCGTCACCTGTGCCTAGAAAACGGCATGACCGCAGCTTCTGCAAGCGTGACATTTGGACCCGACACGGCTCGACCGGATTTCGCCGATGAGGACCGCGTGCGGCTGACCCTTCCGCTTGACGTCGACGTCTGCGTGGTCGGCGCCGGCCTCGCGGGGTTGACGGCCGCGCTGGAAGCGGCGCGATTGGGCGCCAGCGTGGTTGTGCTGGAGGCGCGCCATGTCGGCTCGGGGGCGTCGGGCAACCCGATGGGCAGCGTGATACCAGGCTTCGCTCTGCCGCTCACGGATCTGATCGCCCGTGTCGGGCTTGAAGACGCCCGCGAGCTATGGGCGCTGTCGCAGCAGGGGGCGGACTATGTGCGCACGCTCGCGGCCGAGGACGCGATATCCGCGCCGGGCGGCGGTGACGGTGCGCTCGAAGTTTCCAATGTCGACGTCGGTGAAAAACTGATCGCGCGGCTGCAGATGCTGAGCGAGGATTTCGATACCGACGTCGAAGGCTGGCAGGTCGAGCGCGTGCGCGACACGTTGAAGACGCGGCGCTACTTTCACGCCGTGCATTATCCGCAGGCGTTTCAGATCGATGGACGCAAATATCTCCGGGGACTTGCGACGCGCGCGGTGCAGGCGGGAGTGCGGCTTTTCGAGGATACGCCGGTGCTGAGCATCGACGCCGAGGGCATCCGCAAGCGCATCGTGACGCCATCGGCGCGTTTGCGCGCGTCGCATGTGGTGCTCGCCGGAAATATTCATCTCGGCGCGCCCGCGCAGCGGCTGTCCGACACGCTGCTGCCGGTGTGGCGCTATGCGGGGATCACCGAACCGCTGGGCGAGCGCCTCGCCGATGCCGTGACCTTTCGCGGCGCGGTGACGGATACCGATGGGGTCGATCACTTTCGCATCGTCGAAGGCGATCGCCTGATGTGGTCGAGCCCGGAAACGACGTGGGCAATGAAGCCGGAACGTTTCGCGCGGATCATTGCCGGCCGGATTCGGACCGTGTTTCCGCAGCTCGGCAAGGTCGCCGTCACCGAGACGTTCGGCGGCGCGACGGGACGGACCGTTCACGGCATGCCGCAGATCGGGCAGATGCGGCCGGGCCTGTGGGTCGCCAGCGGTTTCGGCTATCAGGGCCTGAATACATCCGCCATGGCCGGACAACTGATCGCGCGCGGGATGTATGCGCACGACGACCGGCACAAACTGTTCGCGCCGTTCGAGCTGGTTTGGGCAGGCGGCAAAATCGGCCGCGCGGTCGGTCATGCAGTGGGGATCTGGCAGCGGCAGGCATCCGCACTGGACGGCACGCTGGCGCGCTATCGCGAGCGGGCAGGGCTCAGGGAGCAGGCGCGGGAAGCGCGGCTCGCAGCAGCAAACGCCCGCGCAGGCGCTCGGCTACCCCCAACCGGAACCGGCCGCCATAACGGAAATGTGTAGCGCGTCATCCAAATTGCTAATTTAAGGGGGACTGCCGCTCCGTATAGTTCGATTCAATTAAAAACAAACTTTGCTGATGCTGGCGATGGACGTCAATTGAAACGATCGCAGATGCGGTTGGTGACGTAACCATCGTGACTTGGGGGGATTGAGGATGGGCGACCGCATCAAGCCGCAATCTGCTTGGCAGCATCTGAATCAGGAGAAAATCGTCTTTGTTCTGACGATTCTGCTGTTTCTTCTGTTCTCGTTGATGCTCCCGAAATTTCTCGCTGCCAGTAATATCCTGTCGTTGATCCGCAGTGTGGCCGTTCTCGGCATTCTCGGCCTTGGTATGCTGATCGTCGTGTTGGGGCGCGGCATAGATCTGTCGCTGGTTGCTACGATGGCGATCTCGGTTGCATGGAGTTTGCAGCTCATCAACAACGGCATGTCTGTAGCCTTTGCCATGACAGTTGGTCTCGCCTTCGCGGTCGGGATGAGCTTGGTGACCGGACTCCTGATCGCCTATGCTGAAATTCCATCGCTGTTCGCCACACTCGCGATGGCGACGTTCATTTATGGTTTTGGCCGCGCGCATCTGATTACCGGAACCGACGTTGTCTATCTACCATCGGATATCGGCTGGATAGCGAAGCTGGGGCAGGGTCATGTGTTTGGCGTTCCAGTACCGATTGTCGTCGCGAGCGTGCTGGCGACGATCGCGTTTCTTTTCCTGCGTTACACCAAGCCGGGACGCTTCATCTATGCAATGGGAGATAATTTTTTTACCGCGCGTACCGGTGGCGTGCCCGTGCGCCCGATCCTGGTGATGCAATATGTGCTCGCAGGCGGCATCGCGTTCGTTGCGGGTATCGTCACCGCGACGTCGGCGCAGGCGATGAACACCCGCGTCGTCAACTCCAATATGATTTATGACGTCATTCTCGTGGTGGTGCTCGGCGGCGTCGGTCTCAGCGGCGGTCGGGGCAACGTTCGCAATGTCATCGTGGGTACGTTGCTGATCGGTGTGTTGATGAACGGCATGACCATTATGGACGTTCAGTACACCGTTCAGAACGTCATCAAGAGTCTGATCCTGTTGTTTGCCATCGTCGCTGACAGCATTCTTAATCCGCGCGACGAGCAGACCGGTCAGCAGGGAGACATCTGACAGTTTTCAATAAGACGAAGTCGTTCAACGCTTCAAAAAAACGGGAGGAAGATTCGTGAAGAATTTCAATCGATGGGCAATCGCTGCAACAGCTCTTGCCGCGCTGGCGATCGGATCGGTGGCTTTGCGTGCCGAAGAAACAAGCGATGCATTTCGCGGGCCGGCATTGGCCACACTGAAGGGTAAGACCATTGCCTATCTGCCTATTTCGCTTGGTTTCGATCTCGCGCAAGCGTGGGGTGGCGTCGTCAAGACCGAGGCGCAACGCTACGGAATGAACTTCAAGGCGCAGGATCCGAATTGGATCACCTCGGCAATGGCGCAAGGTATGACGTCGCTGATCGCAGAGCATCCGGACGTTATCGTCACGCAGAATCCCGACGTGCAGTCGCTGGCGCGGTTGTTGAAGCAGGCCAATGCCGCGGGCATCGCCGTCATCCAGATGAACATGCAGGGCGCGGTGCAGACTGATGCTTATGTCGGCCCTGATTTCGTGGCGCTCGGCGAGCAGGCTGCCCAGATGATTGTGGCGAAGTGCGGCAAGGACACACAGACCTCGCACAAAGTCTCGCTGGTCGAGGGGGTGCCCACCGGTGGCGTCAGCTTCTATCAGATCGAGGGCATCAAGAAGGTGTTCGCCGAGCATCCCGAGATTAAGATCGTCTCGAGTCAGGCGGCCGACTGGGACGCCAGCAAGGCGCGCGCGATCACTGAGACCGTGATCCAGCAGAACCCCGACCTGTGCGGTGTCATCGACGTCTGGGACGGTCAGGCTGTGGGCACCGGCGCCGCGATCAAGCAGGCCGGCAAGCAGGGTCAGGTTTACTTCGTCACCTCCGGCGGCGGCGCGCAGGCGTCCTGTGACCGTCTCGCCGACGGCACCTTCTCGACGTTCATCAATTACGATGCGCCGGGCATGGGCCGCGACGCCTGGACCGCGATCATGACCTATCTGCAAAACAAGCAGAAGGCCGGCGCGATCAAGACCCAGATCTATTCGCCGCTGCGGGTGATGACCAAGGCCGACGTCAAGGCCGGTACCTGCTGGGATCCCGAGCAATACGCCAAGCTGCTGCGCTGATGTTGCGGGCGTGACCGCGATCCGTCGCGGTCACGCTCTCCTTCGTTTCTTTCGCCGGCGAACCGCGCCGTAGACGAGGCTTTCCTTTGGCGACGACGAGCACCCTTGCAAAGCTGCGATATCGCTTTGTCCCCGATCATGTGATTGGCGAATTGCTGTCCAAGAAATGGATCGACAATGCGATCCCATTCCTGGTGCTGCTCTGCGTTGTCGGCCTGTTCGGAACGCTGATCCCGAATTTCTTCTCGACCTCCAACCTCGCCATCCAGGCGCGCGAGCTGGGCGAGTTCGGCCTGGTCTGCCTGGCGATGATGCTCGTCATCGTGGTCGGCGGGCTCGACCTCAGCGTCGGCTCGAATTTCGCACTCGGCAATTTCATGACGCTGGCGTTGCTCAATCTCGCCGGCTGGCCGGTGTGGCTGGCGATCCCGGCGGTGGTTTTGATCTGCGGCGGCGTCGGTTTCATCAACGGATTTCTGATCGGCTATCTCCGCTTGCGCGCCTTCCTCACCACGCTGGTGACGCTGATCATCGTGCGCGCCGTCGTAGACATGCTGCTGCTGAAATATTCCAAAGCGATGTCGGTGAGCTTCTACGATTCCGCGGTCTGGGATTTGATCGGACTTGGCGGTATCGGCGGCGTGCCATCGAGCTTTGTGATCCTGGTCGTCGTTGCGCTGATCGGTCACATCCTCCTGACCCGCAGCCGCCCCGGCTGGCGCGCGATGGCGATCGGCGGCTCGCGGCGCTCCGCGCACAATATCGGCCTGTCGGTGCGCGGCACCGTCTGCGCCGCTTACACCATCTCCGGCATGCTGTGCGGGCTCGCCGGCATGCTCTACGCGGCGCGGCTCGGCGGAGCCGGAACCGATACCGGCATGGGCCTCGAGATCGCGGCGCTGACGGCGGCGGTGCTCGGCGGCAACAGTCTCGGCGGCGGCCGCGGCTCGGTGGTCAAGGCGCTGATCGGCGCGGTGATCGTCCAGGTGATGACCAACGGCGTGCTGCGCATCGGCATGAACAGCGGCTCAGGCCCGATGGTGCTGGGTCTCACCTTGCTGCTGGCGGTGTTCATTGACGTGCGCTGGCTGAAGAACCGCGACAAGCTCCTGTCGAAAGTTTACGTCTCGCCGACGCTGGTAGAGTTGCCGACGCCGCGCCCGACCGATACCGAAAAGGGCGGGCCGCTGGCGCTGAACGATCGCCTGAAAGACGTCGAGATCATCGGCCTTGATGAGGTGGAATCGCCTGAGGACGTCATTCTCGACGAAGACGACTATCTCTATTGCGGCACGCGCCACGGCGACATCGTGCGGTTTTCGCCGCCGCACTACAAGGAGTGTGAGGTCTACGCCCATATCGGCGGCTCGCCGCTCGGCATGGCGTTCGACAAGGCCGGCGATCTTCTGGTGTGCGTCGGGGGCATGGGCCTCTACAAGATCGATCGCGACCGCAACGTCATCAAGGTGACGGACGAGACCAACCGCTCGCCGTTTTCGGTGGTGGACGATTCGCGGCTGCGGCTCGCCGACGACCTCGACATCGCTCCCGACGGCAAAGTCTATTTCAGCGAAGCCACGATCCGCTACGAAATGCACGACTGGCCGGTGGACGCGCTGGAAAGCCGCGGCAACGGCCGCATCATCTGCTACGATCCCAACACCGGAAAGACGCACACGGCGGTGCGCAAGCTGGTGTTCCCGAATGGCGTCTGTCTCTCACACGACGGCCAGTCGATGCTGTTTGCGGAAAGCTGGGGCTGCCGGATCAACCGCTACTGGATCGCCGGGCCGAAGGCCGGAACGGTGGAGCGGATGGTCGACCAGCTTCCGGGCTATCCCGACAATATCAATCGCGCCTCCGACGGCACCTATTGGGCCGCGATCATGGGCATGCGCTCGCCGGCGCTCGATGTCGCGCTGCGGATGCCCGGCTTCCGCCGCCGCATGGCACGGCGCATTGCGCCCGATCAATGGCTCTATCCGAACCTCAATATCGGTTGCGTCATCCGCTTTAACGACAAGGGCGAGATCGTCGAATCGATGTGGGACAAGGGCGCCAGCAACCATCCGATGATCACCTCGATGCGCGAACACAAGGGCTGGCTCTATCTCGGCGGCATCACCAACAACCGCATCGGCCGCATCAAGCTCGGTGACTGGGCGGACAAGACCTGGAGCGGGTACCGCAGCTATTGGGGAGCGCGCTCATGAGCATCGCGATAGGAGCCTGGCTCGAGCGTTTCCTTGGACGCGGTTCGGCGGCGGTGACGGTGCCGCCGCTCGACGGTGCGCTGAAGCCGAACAGCCTGCTTGAGGAGGCAGAGCCTGGATTCGTGATGCCCGCGCCGGACAACCTGACGCCGGTCGAAGGCGTGCCGGTGTGGTCCAGCGGTGCGCAGTTGTTGAAGCTTGATGGCGACAAGCCGTCGCTGTTCGCAACACTGCAAAGCAATGTAACGGCGCTGGCGTATTCCGACGCAGGGTACATTGCGGTGGCGTGCGAGAGCCATGGCATTGTCATTCTCGATCCCGATGGCCAGTCAGTTAATACTGCCTTGCGCGATGGCGGAAAATACAATTGCGTTACCGCACTGGCGTTCGCCGACGATGATGCGCTGCTGGTCTGCATCGGCTCGACCGAAAACGCGCTGTCAGCGTGGCAGCGCGATCTGCTGGAGCAGGCTCGCGCCGGCCAATTGCTGCGGATCGATTTGAATAGCGGCGAGGTCAAACAACTCGCAAACGGACTCGCTTTTCCGAGCGGCGTTCTGGCCGAGAGGGACGGCAGCATCATCGTCAGCGAAAGCTGGGCGACGCGGCTGATCCGGTTTGGGGCGGATGGCCGGATGGGCGCGCAACTGATCGAAGATCTGCCGGGCTATCCGGCGCGTCTCGCGCGCGCGGCGCGCGGCGGCTACTGGCTGAGCATCTTCGCGCCACGCTCGCCACTGATCGAATTCGTGCTGCGCGAGCCGACATATCGCCGCGCGATGATGGCGGAGGTCGCTCCCGAGAACTGGATCGCGCCGGCGTTGCAGAGCGGGCTGTCGTTTCACGAACCGATGCAGGGCGGCGCGCTGAAGCAGATGGGCATTCTCAAACCATGGGCGCCGACGCGCTCCTATGGTCTCGTCGTTGAATTGAACCGGAACTTCACGCCGATCCGCAGCCTGCACAGCCGCGCAGGCGGTCGCCGCCACGGCATTACCTCGGCAGTGGAATTTGATGGGCGGCTGTGGCTGACCAGCAAGGGCGGCGGCGAAGTCGTCGCGCTTCCCCTCTAAGATGCGAGTCGAATGATGCGACCGATCGTCGAAATGAAAAACGTCACGAAGGAGTTTCATGGCGTCGCCGCGCTCCGGGACGTCTCCTTCGGTCTCGCGCCGGGTGAGGTGCACGCGCTGCTCGGCGAGAACGGGGCGGGAAAATCCACGCTGACCAAGATCATGGCGGGCGTTTACGAGGTGACCGCCGGTCAACTCGTCATCGACGGCGAGCCGCAATCGTTCAAGACGCCGGCCGAAGCCCTGCAAAAGGGCATCGCCATGGTGTTTCAGGAAACCAGCCTGGTGCCGTCGCTGACGGTGGCGCAGAACCTTTATCTCGGCAACGAGAAGTTTCTCAATCGCCTGCGCGGCATCTACATCTCGGCGCAGCAATTCCTGCAGTCGCTGAACTTCGGCGTCGATCCCACCATGTTCGTGTCGCAACTCGGCGCGGCGCAGAAGCAGATGGTGGAAATCGCGCGCGCCGTGCACCACAAGGCCAAGGTCATCATCTTCGACGAGCCGACCGCAACCCTGACGCCGGAGGAGAAGCATCATTTCTTCGCGCTGATCCGCCGGTTGAAGAAGGACGGCGTCTCCATCATTTTCATCTCGCATGCGTTGGAAGAAGCGTTGGCGATTTCGGACCGCATCACCGTGCTGCGCGACGGCCAGCACGTCATCACTGATCTCGCGAAGAACTTCGATCGCGACAAGATCATCAACGCGATGGTCGGCCGCGCGTTATCCGGCGAACTCTACGGCAAGGATGCGCGCAGGCGCTTGCCGCGTCCCTACGGGCAGAAGATTCTCAGCGTCCAGAACCTGTCGATGGGCCGCATGGTCCGCAACACGTCGTTCTCGGTCTATAGCGGCCAGATCACCGGCATTTTCGGCCTGATCGGTTCGGGCCGCACCGAAACCGCGAAGATCATTTCCGGCGTGGTGAAGCGCGATTTCTTCCACGGCGGCGAGGTGAAACTGGAAGGCCGCTCGGTGCGTTACCGGGTGCCGCGCAAGGCGGTGAAGGACGGCATCGTCTACGTTACCGAGGACCGCAAGATCGAGGGCTTCTTCGAGACTAAGTCGATCGCCGAGAACATTTATCTCAACCTGCTGTCGGCGGATCTCAACAAGACCGGTATGGTCGTCAGCTATTCCGAGATGATGGATCTGGCGAAGGAGTGGACCGGAAAGCTGAATGTCAAGGCGATCAACAGCGACGCGCGCGTGGTCGAACTCTCCGGCGGAAATCAGCAGAAGGTGGTCATCGCCCGCGCGCTCGTGCAGAAGCCGAAGCTGGTGATTTTCGACGAACCGACGCGCGGCGTCGATGTTGGTGCAATCGCGGAGCTGCATCAGGTCATTAACGATCTTGCCGACACCGGCCTCGCGGTCGTCGTGATCTCATCCTACTTACCTGAAGTGCTCAATCTGGCGGATCGCGTTTTGGTTTCGCGACAAGGGCGCGTGGTCGAGGAATTTTCGATGGAAGAAGCCACCGAAGAAAAGATCATGTACGCGGCGGTTCACTGAACGGCGCGCCGGGATGGGATGTCCGCCTTTGCAGACAGGTCATGACAATCGGCGGCGAGATTGCGGTGCTCGAGGGGAAACCCATCGTGTCGCCGGGCATTGCATCTTCCTTGTGAAGCTGAGGCGCTATCGTCCTGCCACACAGGATAACGCGATGGCGACCACCCCGTTCACATGGCCGTCGGCAATTGCACGCTCTATTTGTCAGGCGGCGTCTGGCTGAAGTGTCTGGATCAGACTTTCTGCGTCGAGTCGAAATCCGTCGTATACGACGCGATCATCCGGAGCGATCACCACAAACCAGGGAGTTCCACCGGACCGGTAAGCCTCCATGATCGCGGGGGTGGCATCTCTCGAGGCTGAATGAACGGCAGCGTGCCCAAATGGAATACGCAGTTCATATCGCAGTTGATTTTTCCGCAGGCGATCGAAGGTGTTGACGTCCACGCCTTCGAACACGGTCTGGATGGCGGCGAGGCCGATGCCTTTGTCGCGTAGCGCGTCGACAAGCTTCACGAACGTGGGAAAGCCGTGGGCATGGCAACCCGGACACCAATCCTGGAAGAAGTACAGTATCCTGAAGCCTTGTCCCAGCTCCGACAGGGTCAAAGGAGTGCGTTCGTCGCCGTTCTCATCGATCCATTGGATCTTCTCCAGCGGAGGGGCCGTCAGCCCCGCAATTCCCGTGTCCATGGAAGCCTCCGTCGGCGTGCTCGCGGCGGTGCGCCGCGAGCCGCGGGTTTGTCAGGCGGCAGCGCCTTTTCGGTGCGGCAACACCCAGTCCGGGCGTGCGAAGTGACACGTATATCCGTGCGGAATCCGCTCGAGATAATCCTGATGTTCGGGTTCCGCTTCCCAGAAGTCGCCGGCCGGCTCGACTTCGGTCACGACTTTACCGGGCCATAGTCCCGACGCATCGACATCCGCGATCGTATCGAGGGCGACGGCCTTCTGCGCGTCGCTGGTGAAATAGATCGCGGAACGATAGCTGGTGCCGCGGTCGTTTCCCTGGCGATCGAGGGTCGTCGGATCGTGAATCTGGAAGAAGAACTCCAGCAACCGGCGATAGCTGGTCTTTGAGGGGTCGAAGGTGATCTCGATCGCTTCGGCATGGGTGCCGTGGTTGCGATAGGTCGCATTCGGCACGTCGCCGCCCGTATAGCCGACACGGGTGGCGATGACGCCGGGCAGCTTGCGGATGAGATCCTGCATACCCCAGAAGCAGCCTCCGGCCAGAACGGCGCGTTCGGTCGTCATCAGATATCCTCCACCTGGTTGAGATAGTCTCCGTAACCCTGACTTTCCATCTCTCCGCGCGGCACAAAGCGCAGCGAAGCCGAGTTGATGCAGTAGCGCAGGCCGCCGCGGTCGCGCGGCCCGTCTGGAAAAACGTGGCCGAGGTGGCTGTCGCCATGCGTCGAGCGCACTTCCGTGCGGATCATGCCGTGGGTGGTGTCGCGCAGCTCATTCACGTTCGCGGGTTCGATCGGCTTGGTGAAGCTGGGCCATCCGCAGCCCGATTCATATTTGTCCGACGATGCGAACAGCGGCTCGCCCGAGACGATATCGACATAAATGCCGGGTTCCTTGTTGTAGAGAAGCGCGCCGGTGCCGGGACGCTCGGTCGCACTCTCCTGCGTCACCCGATATTCTTCGGGCGACAGCCTGGCGATCGCGGCTTCGGTTTTCTTGTAGGCTGCCATAGGTTCCTCCTGCGAACTCGTACCGGACAAGATGGGTATTCGGTCTGAAGCTGTCTAATAGCCCGCGACTATAATTTCGATGTGCCGCCGGCATGCCCCGCGAAATTCACGACCACGCATAGCGTTCGATCAGCACGCGAAGCTGCCGCACCGCCGATGCCGTCCCGGACCCCGAGACGGACTGGAAGACGACCGTGCGCGACAGGTCCAGCGTATCGACCGGGCGCAATGTCAGGCCGCCCACGATGGCTGAGCGCTCGGGCAGCATGCAGACGCCGGCGCCTTCCGCCACAGCCTGTTGAATGAGATCCTCCCGCTCGGATCGGAGCCGCGGGATCATGATGATCGCGCGCTCGTGCAGGTGGTTCTGCACACGTGTTCGGAATTCGCACTGGAGCCGGTCAAGATACGCTTGCTCCGACAGGTCGGCAAGCGACACCGACGCCTGGCCTGCAAGACTATGTCCTTGCGCCATCGCCAGCAAAAGCCGCTCGCTGAACATGTCGACGGTGGTGATCTTGTTGTTTTCGGCGGTCGGGTCCGTGCAGAAGCAGCCGTCGATCTGGCCGCTGAGCAGGCGTTCCAGTCCTTCGTCGCGCGTGATCGGCTGCAGGACCAGTTCGAGCATCGGCATTTGCCGAAGGGCGTGCGACACGAATCCGGTAATCAGGGCCGGCGCGATCGTGTTCACGATGCCGAGCGTCAAGGTTTCGCGGCGGCCGCGAACCCGGTTGAGGGATATCGCGCGAACCCGCTGCTCGCTGTCGGCGATCAACGCGAATTCGGACCGTATTTCGCGGCCGAGCGAGGTCAGGCGGCTATCCTTGCCGTCGCGGTAGACCAGCGTTCCGCCCAGCTCTTGTTCGAGCCGCTGGATGGCGCGGGTCAGCGTGGGCTGCGACACCCCGCTGCGCATGGCTGCTTCGGTGAAGTTGAGCGTGTCCGCCAGGTTCAGGAAATATCTGATCTGGTTGAGTTCCATCGACCGTCCTCACCACTTTCTCCCTTGCCGCTTTTCGGGGCGGCAAGCACCGTTGCGTGCAGCAATTACCGACCGGCATGGAAACTATACATGCCGGCTATTGGCAATTTTCGCTCTGCGCTGCGACAACCGAGGTCGTCAAACGTTACCGGTCGCTAACACAGGAAGCAACGTCATGAAAATCAACAGCGCCTGGAGCGCCGCATTGGCGGGATTGTCGGTGCTCTGCGCCGTCGCCGCTTACGGGGAAGTGAATACGACACCGTCATACGGGCCGGCTACAGCGGTCGCCGTCGACGACAAGGGCAATCTGCGCGTCCCTTCCGATTATCGCACCGCTTATCGGGTGCTGGGAACCTGGGCCGTGGCGAAGGACGACGGTCCCGGCTCGAAAGAGATGCACATGGTCTATGCATCGCCTGAAACGATCGCTGCGTATCGCAAGGACGGGCATTTTCCGGACGGCGCAGTTCTCGTGAAGGAAGTGTTCAAGACATCAACCAACGACATGACCACCGGCACCGTCAGCAGTGCCGGTACGCTCGCCGGCTGGTTCGTCATGGTGAAGGACAATGTCGGCCGATTCCCGGGCAACAAGCTGTGGGGCGACGGCTGGGGCTGGTCCTGGTTCGACGCGGGGCAGCCGCAGAAGACCACGTCCACCGACTACACGACGGATTGCCAATCCTGTCATGAGCCGGCGCGGCAGTCGGATTGGATCTACACGAGCGGATATCCGGTGCTGAAGCGATAAGCGCGGCAGAGCGAACAAGAACGAGGAGGGATTTCCATGAAAGCGATCATTGTAACGGATCAATCTGCCGGCACGGCAGGGATGAAGCTGGTGGACCGGCCGGAGCCGCAGGCCGACCTCAACGATGTCGTCGTTGAGGTCCATGCCTCGGGATTCACTTCGGGCGAGCTGACGTGGCCGTCGAATTGGGTCGATCGCGTCGGCCGTGACCGGACCCCGTCAATTCCGGGACATGAATTGGCCGGCGTGGTCCGTTCTCTCGGCTACGGCACGCGGGGGCTGTCGGTCGGACAGCGGGTCTTCGGACTCACCGACTGGACACGCAACGGGACGCTCGCGGAATATGTCGCCGTCGAGTCGCGCAATCTGGCGCCGTTGCCGGGGGATGTCGACTTCCCGGTCGGCGCGAGTGTCGTGATTCCCGGCCTGACGGCATGGCAGGGATTGTTCGCGTATGGTCGCCTTCAGGCCGGGCAGAGCGTTCTGGTGCATGGTGCTGCAGGGGCCGTCGGTTCGATGGTGACGCAACTCGCGCGCGAGGCCGGCGGCTATGTGATCGGCACCGGACGTCGCGGCGATCGCCAGACGGCGCTCGATTTCGGCGCGCAGGCGTTCGTCGATCTTGAGAATGATGTCCTCGAAGATGTCGGCGGCGTCGATCTCGTGTTCGACGTCATCGGCGGCGACGTCGCGACGCGGTCAGCCAGGCTGATACGCGCGGGAGGAACGCTGGTGACGATCGCTGGCCCGACCGAAGCGCGGCCCGCGGACGGCCTGACGATCGACTTCGTCGTCGAGGCCGATCGGGCGCAGCTCAGTGAGATCATCCAGCGGGTACGCGACGGACGGCTGCGGACGAATATCGGCAAGGTCGCATCGCTTGACGACGCCGTCGCCGCCTTCAACGCGGCCGAGCGTCCCAAAGGGAAAACCATCATTCGCGTTCGTCCGTGAGGGGGCGAGCGTCGGACTGCATCCGAACTTCCCGATAGAATCCGGTACTCAAGGGCGGGAACGGGAAGCACCTTCGGTCTATCCTAAAGGGTGCAGGCATGTGACAAAGGCGAAAGCGAAAAGCTTTGGTCGGAGGAAGACATGCTCAATCATGGGGTCCGCCGCGTCGGCGCGGCGGCAGGTGGCGGTGCATCGCAAAAGCGCCGGATGCGTATCGGCACGATTGCGGCAGCGGTTCTCGCTCTGATTTTTGCCGGGTTGCTCAATGGTGCAAAAGCGTACGCCGCCGAGTCCATCGCCCTGTTGCCGATCAAGTTTCTCAACACCTCGGCCGAGCCCTCGGATCAGAGCGGGGAGCACGCCAGAAGGCTGCAAACCTTCGACAGTCACTTGGTGAGCGATCTGTCGCGGGTCGGCACTTACAATGTGGTTGAGATCAGCGCCGAGGAGCTGAAAAAGAGTTGCCCGGAAGAAAATGCGAAATGCCTGTTGTCCGCGGCCCGGCAGCGCGGCGCGGCATTCGTGCTCGTCGGCGTGATCCACAAAAGCAGCACGTTGATCCTGCAGATGTTCGTGCGCCTTTACAGTGTGAAGGATGAAAAGGAAGTCTTGTATCGCGACCTGAATTTCAGGGGCGATAATGACGAGGCATGGCAAAGGGCCGAAGCGTTCCTGGTCGAACAGCTCAAGGGAGCGCTCCCGCGGTGATGTTTCGCGCCCAGGCAGGACACCGCTCGCAAAATCGTGAGCGGTTTTGGGCCGCCGCAGTGTAACGTCCGGCGGATCGATCCGTAATTCCGCACGAAGGGGACGTGTGTCCCGACCGAGGGAGACCTGACATGATCGACCGCCGCGTGCTGTTGTCCACCGTTACCGGCCTGGCCGGTGCTTTGTCGTTGAAATGGCTGACCGCGTCCCCGGCGCACGCCGCCGATGAGACGTTCGAGGTCACCAAGACCGACGAGGAATGGCGCAAGCAACTGACGCCGCAGCAATACGAGATCCTGCGCAAGGAAGGCACCGAGCGGCCGTATTCCAGCCCGCTGAACAAGGAGAAGCGCAAGGGCATCTTCGCCTGCGCCGGCTGCGACAACGCGCTGTTTTCCTCGGAGACCAAATTCGAGAGCGGCACCGGCTGGCCGAGCTTCTGGAAGCCGCTCGACAATGGGGTCGGCGAGCGCCGGGACACCAGCTTCGGCATGGTGCGGACGTCGATCCACTGCCGCCGCTGCGGCGGGCATCTCGGCCATGTGTTCGACGACGGACCGAAGCCCACCGGCCTGCGCTACTGCATGGACGGCTTCGCCATGGTGTTCAAGCCGGCGGGTTGAGTGCTTCTTCTCCCTCCCCACTGCGCCGCTTCGCGGCTTGGGGGAGGGACTGCCCCCTCCCGATCCGGCAAAAATTTCCCCGCTAGGCAATTGTGCCCCGGTCCCCGGATCGGGGCATTTCTTTTATCCGTTTGATTTATATCGATAATTTTACTTGGCACGCGCCTTGCGACGTCATCTCCGACAGCGGCCATCAATTTGGCATTCCCCGGCGGGCCGCCCGGAAGTTGGAGACGATGTAATGGGTATCTTCGGCGCTCTCACCACCTCGGTCGCGGGTCTTCGGTCGAATTCGTATGCGCTGGAAAACATTTCCGGCAACATTGCCAATTCGCAGACCACCGCCTTCAAGCGCATCGATACCAGTTTCCTCGACCTCATCCCCGATGCCGGCAACAGCGCGCAGGTGGCGGGCAGCGTCACCGCGGGGTCGCGCAGCACCAACACCATCGCGGGCTCGGTGCAGTCGTCCTCGGTGGCGACCTATATGGCGATCAACGGCGACGGCTTCTTCGCCGTGCAGAAGCCGGGCAGTGTGTCGGACAACTCGCCGATCTTCGACGGCATCAACAAATACACCCGCCGCGGCGACTTCTCGCTCGACAAGAACGGCTATCTCGTCAACGGCGCCGGTTACTATCTCGAAGGCGTCAAGATCGATCCGACCACCGGCAACCCGGCCGGCAGTGCCCCCGAGGTGCTGCGCTTCCAGAACGACTTCCTGCCCTCGCAGGCCACCACCAAGATCGATTACCGTGCCAATCTCGCGAGCTATCCGCGCACGCAGAAAAGCGACTCCTCGGTGCCGGGTTCCGAACTGATGCGGCCGGCGGACTTCATCTCGAATCCGCGCACCCTCGGCACCGCGGCGACGCCGTTCTCCAACACAGGTATGAAGGGCAACGCGCGCAACAATTTCATGACCACGCCCGGGCCGATCTCGGCGGCGACCAGGCTCCAGAGCGCGACCGGCACCGACTCGCTTCCGGCCGGCTTTGCATCGGGCGATACGCTGGTGCTCAAGACGACCAATGCCGGCACCACAACGACGAATACGATCCAGTTCTGGGATAGCGTAGACGGTACCGGCACCCCTCCGACCCCGGTGGCGGGTACCACATTCGTCGATCTATACAGTGCAACCGTGGGCAGCCTGCTGGGGACGATCGACGGCCTCACCGGCAACACGTCGCCGTCGCCGCCATCGTCTGTGGCGGCGGACGGCGCCGTCACTATCAATTCCGGCACCGTCAACGATTTCTCGCTCGCTGCGGGAACTACGGCGTCGGCCGCTGCCGCGTTCCAGGCGCTCGGCTTCTCGGGCACCGTGACCGGGCTGCGCGGCGGCGGCGGCACCGCCGGCACCGGCATCGTGATCGGCAGCGACAACCAGACCTTCCTGGACGAGTCGATCAGCGGCGGCCAGACCACCGCCTACGATGGCAACGGCGCGCCGGTCAGCCTGCAGTTCCGCTGGGCCAAGGTGGAATCGGCGACGCAGGGCGGCACCGACACCTGGAACCTGTTCTATCAGGTCAATCCGGGGGCGACCGGCACCACCGTCGCCTGGCAGAATGTCGGCACCGATTTCAAGTTCGGTCCCAACGGCCAGATGCAGCCGGTGATCGGCCAGATCACGCTGACGGGCCTGACCGTCAGCGGCACCACGCTCGGCAACGTCACCATGGCGTTCGGCACCGGCGGCCTGACGCAGTTCGCCGACACCAACGGCAACGTCCAGGTCAACCAGCTCGCGCAGGACGGCTACGCCGCGGGCCAGCTCGAAAGCGTGTCGGTGAGCAACGAGGGCCGCGTGGTCGGCAGCTATTCCAACGGCCGCAACATCGATCTCGCCGAAGTCAGCATCGCCACCTTCAGCGGCGCCGACTTCCTCAAGCGCATCGACGGCGGCGCGTTCGAGGTGACCAACGAGTCCGGCGAGCCGATCTACGGCAAGGGCGGCAGCATCTCGGGCTCGTCGCTGGAATCGTCGAACACCGACATCGCCGACGAATTCACCAAGCTGATCGTGACGCAGCAAGCCTATTCGGCCAACACCAAGGTGATCACCACGGCGAACACCATGGTTCAGGATCTCCTCAACGTGATGCGATAGGGCGGGAAGGGCGTAGAGGCATGACGGGATTTAGCAGATTCGTGTCTCGGACGCGGCGCAACACGTAGTGTTGCTCCGCAGAGCCGGGACCGTACCAGGCGCCGGAGTTCGATACGGTCCCGGCTCTGCGAAGCGGCACTTCGCGCCGCATCGCGTCCGGGACACGCTGTACCGATATCCAACCAAGTTTCAGGCCGCCGTCTTCATCATCGAACCTTGAGAGCGACAGTTAGTTATGAGTCTGAACGACGCACTCTCCATCGCCATGTCCGGCTTGCGCGCCAACCAGGCCGCGCTGTCGATCGTCTCGACGAATGTCGCCAATGTCGAAACGCCCGGCTACGTCAGAAAGTCCACCGATCAGGTCACGGTGGATGCGGGCTACGGCAGCAGCGTCCGTATCAACGGCGTTAACCGCGAGCTCGATCAATACATCCAGGCGCAGCTGCGGACGGAGACGTCGGGCGCGGGCTATGCCTCGCTGCGCGCCAGTTTCCTGCAGCAGTTGCAGAGCCTGTACGGCAATCCCGGCGGCGTCGGCACGCTGGAAGATGCGTTCACCAAGCTGACGACGGCTGTGCAGGCGCTCTCCACCAGCGCGGACAGCCAGTCGGCGCGTGTCGGCGTCCTCAATGCCGCGCAGAACCTGGCGCAGCAGCTCAATTCGATGACGCAGGGCATCCAGACCCTGCGCAACGCCGCCGAAAACGGCATCAAGGATTCGGTCGCCACCGCCAACAATCTGATGAAGCAGATTGCGACCATCAACAACCAGTTGTCGGCCAATCCGCTCGGCGGCACATCGACGGATGCCTCGACGGCGGCGCTGCTCGACCAGCGCGACCAGTACATCACCCAGTTGTCCGGGCTGATGGACATCCGCGTCACCACCAACAGTGTCAATCAGGTGACGGTGTTCACCGGCTCCGGCATTCAGCTGGTGGGCAACGAGGCGGCGACGCTGAGCTTCAACGCGCAGGGCACGGTGACGCCGGATACGACGTGGAGTTCGGACCCGGCCAAGAGCAATCTCGGATCGGTGACCGCCACGTTCCCCGGCAGCGGCAGCTCCATCGACCTGACCGCGTCGGGCGCCATCAAGTCCGGCACCATCGCCGCCTATACCGAACTGCGCGACAACACGCTGGTACAGGCGCAGAACCAGCTCGACCAGTTCGCCGCGTCGATTTCCAGCGCGCTGTCGGACACCACGACGGACGGCGCCGCCTATCCTCCCGCGCCGGCGGCGCAGACCGGCGTTTCTCTCAATATCGCCGGCATGAAGGCCGGCAATACGATCAGCCTGACCTATACCGACAAGGCGACCAACCAGCAGCGCCAGATCACGTTCATGCGCGTGGACGATCCGAGCGTGCTGCCGCTGCCGGACACCGCGACCATCGATCCCAACGACAGGGTCGTGGGAATCGATTTCTCATCGGCCAATTTCAACGACGTGCTGGCGCAGATGAGCGCCGCGACCGGCGGCGATGTGACCTTCGGCGGCAGTGCGTTGGCTGTGACCATCGAGGGCAATCCGCTCTACGCCACCGTCAACGCCGCATCGGTAACGGTGACGCAGAGCCCGAATTCGCTCAGCAACGGCGCCAAGGAACTGGCGCTGTTCACCGACAACGGCGCGGCCTATACCGGCGCCATCAGCGGCTCCGGTTCGCAGATGACCGGCCTCGCGGGACGGTTGACCGTCAACAATGCGCTGATCGCCGATCCGTCGAAGCTGATCGTCTACGGCACCGGAACGGCGGCGGGTGACACCACGCGCTCCGATTTCCTCATCGACCGGCTGACCAACGCGACATTCAGCTACGCGCCTTCCACCGGCGTCGGCAGCGCCAACGCGCCCTATACCGGCACGCTGCTCAGCTACATGCAGCAGTTCACCAGCCAGCAGGGCGCGGCGGCGGATGCCGCGCAGCAGCTCGCGGACGGCCAGAACGTGGTGCTGAACGCGCTGGACAAGAAGATGTCGGATTCATCCGGCGTCAACATGGACGACGAAATGGCGCATCTCCTGTCGCTGCAGAACGCCTATTCGGCGAATGCGCGCGTGATGTCCACTGTGAACGATTTGTACAAAACCCTGATGCAGGCATTCTGAGGCAGTCATGACGATCAGCGGCGTAAGCGGACGCACCTCTTATATCGGCACCGGCATCATGGATCTGCGCAGTCAGCTCGACACGCTGACGCAGCAGCTCGCGAGCGGGAAAATCTCCAACACCTATGCGGGGCAGGGCACCGGCCGCGGCCTCGCCATCGGCCTGCGCGCGCAGCTCACCGGCATCGCGGCGTTCTCCGATACGTCGGTGAACCTCAACACGCGCATCGGCGTGGCGAACCTGTCGCTGCAGCGGCTCGTCGCCATAGGTACCGAAGTGAAGGGCGCCGCCGTCAGCGCCGGCGGCAATTTCGACAACACCGGCCGGACGCCGGCGCAGAAAACGGCCTCGCTCGATTTCTTCGACGCCGTCGACATGCTCAACGCGAAGTCGGGCGACCGCTACCTGTTTTCGGGGCGCGACACCGACAAGGCGCCGGTGGCCCCCGCCGACCAGATCATGAACGGCAACGGCGCGGGCATCGCCGGATTGAAGCAGGTGATTTCCGAGCGCAACCAGGCGGATCTCGGAACGGCCGGCATGGGGCACATGGTGCTGTCGCAGCCGAGCGCGACCTCGGTGCAGATCGGCGAGGATTTCGCCGCCGACCCCGGTGCCACGCCGCCGGTCGCGGCGACGCCGTTCGGACTCAAGCTGAACGCGATCTCGACCACGATTCCCGGCGCGACGGTCACGCAACCGACCGCCACCCCGCCGGCCGCGACACCGCCGTCTCCGCTTGCGATGTCGATCGATCTCGGCACGACCAATCCGCAGGACGGCGACCAGGTCAAATTCACCTTCAACCTGCCCGACGGCACCACCGAGGATATCGTGCTCATCGCCTCGTCGGAGACGCCGACGCCGGCAGGTAGCTTCGCGATCGACAATGGGCAGCCGGATGCCGTGCCGCCGGTGCCACCGTCGCCGGCGGTCACCGCGACCCATCTCAACGCGGCGCTGACGACGGCGGTGAAAGGTCTCGCCAACGGGGCGCTGGTTGCGGCGTCGTCGATCCAGGCCGGCAACGAGTTTTTCGATCAGCCGCCGCTGCGCGTGCAGGGCTCGCCGGCCGGCGCCGCGACATCGCTGGTGGCCGGCGACGCCAGCAATACGGTGATCTGGTACAACGGCGAGCCGGACACCGCGGCCAATGGCCCGGCGCGCGGTTCGGCGGTGTCGCAGGTCGACACCGCGATCAGCGTGCAATACGGCGCCCGCGCCGACGAGCAGGCGCTGCGCAAGGAGCTGCAGACGGTGGCGGTGTTCGCCGCGGTGTCGGTCGATCCGTCGAAACTCACCGACGAGGACTATGCCGCGAACGCCAACGCGCAGATCGCCGCGCTGAACCAGCGGGTGGCGCAGAACCTCGCCGACGTCCCCGGTCAGCAGACCGTGGAAGACATCCAGGCCGACTTCGCCGGCGCGCAAGCCGCGATCAAGGCCACCACCGATCGCCAGACCCAGACCAAGGCGATGGCGCAAACGATGCTCGACTCCATCGAAGGCATCAACGACGACGAAGTCGCGACCAAGATCCTCGCCTTGCAGACCGCGCTGCAAGCCTCGTATCAAACCACATCGCAGCTTTATCAGCTGAGCCTGGTGAAGTTTTTGTAGCGGTTGAACCCCGTAGGGTGGGCAAAGGCGCGTAGCGCCGTGCCCACCACCCGGTGCGCGGCGCGTGTCGGTGGGCACGCTGCGCTTTGCCCACCCTACGGTCCAGGCTCAGCCGCCGTCGCCTGCGACAAGCGCTGCGGCGCTTCGTTTCCCTCCCAGCCTCAACAATCCCTTAACGCGTTCCCCGCGTTTTCCGTCTTGTTGCGCGCCTGCGGCATCGGCGTTGCTCCGCAAAATGCTTTGATATCAACGCCATCGCCACCGCAAGGCGCGCTTCTGCGTGCGCGACAGGGCCGAATGCAAAACCGCACGATGCGTGCAATTTGCGCCGCCGCCTTTACGCATTGTTAGAGCCTGCCGGCGCATCTTCCTCGCAGCGACCAAGAAGGTCGTTTCGT
>Ga0153956_1000680_pt1 | contig 35537 bp, 46 predicted proteins | sample TSFL040MetaG_FD_104704 | JGI IMG/M metagenome (GOLD analysis project Ga0153956, IMG submission 104704) | Attine ant fungus gardens microbial communities from Florida, USA - TSFL040 MetaG | ecosystem: Host-associated > Fungi > Mycelium > Unclassified | place: USA: Florida, Wekiwa Springs... | reverse complement strand
GACAACTGCAACGGCACGTTTTGCCAGAAAACCACGTAACTAATTGATTTTTAACCAACAGTCCCGCGCCGGTCAGCTTTGGGGTTGTTACGGTTTTCAGCGGTTTCAGACCATGTGCCACGAATCGTGGGCACGTTTTGGTCACATGTCTCCCCTGCCTGGCGCAGAAAGGCCCGGAAAGAAATGTTGTAGACTGCGCGCCTGAATAAATATATGAGGAGAGAGGCGTGGAAAGGGCCGTATCCGCACAGGACAAAAAGCTGATTCCGTGGGTCGACAACATGCGCCTGCTGGCGATGATCGGCGTCCTGTCGTTCCACTTCTGGATTTTCTTCTACCCGATGGCGCACAGCGTGCACGAGCTGCTCGCCACGCGCGAGCGGATTCTGGCGCTGCCCTTCCAGCTTGGGTGGGAGGCTGACGATCTGTTCTTCGCCGTCAGCGGTCTGGGCCTCGCGCTGTCGCTGCATGGCAAAAAGCCGAACTGGCTGACGTTTATCGTCGCACGCGCGAAGCGCATCTACATTCCCTACTGGGTCACCGTGGTGGCGATCTTCGCTTTTCAGGGCGCGTCTATGGCGGCCGGCCAGTGGGATAAACCGTTTGGCGGCCCGTTCACGGCCAGCGACTGGATCTGTAACTTCCTGCTGCTGCGCTCGAACACGTTCAATCCGTTCTCGTCGCACTACTGGTTCCTGTACACGCTGGTCGAGCTGTATGTGCTGTTCCCCGGGCTTTACTGGCTGATCAAGCGCTTTGGCCTGCGCGCGCTCGTGCCGCTGCTGATCTTTCATTCGCTCTGGCTGCACCATCCGCGCGGCCTCGGTATGTTCAGCCAGGCGAGCACCGTCATCTACTGGATGGCGTCGTTCTGCATCGGCGTCTATATCGGCGTGAAGCTCGGCGAGGATCGCGCGAAGACCGAACTGTGGCTCAAGCGCCTGCTGCCGGTCGGCATCGTGCTATTCATTGGCGGCACGCTCGCGACCTTCCGCCAGCCGCTCGACCCGATCGTGCACCCGCTGCTCGGGCTGGGAGGCATCGTCATCGCCTACGCGATCTGCTCACTGCCGTGGCATTTCCCGCGCCTCACGAAGATCAGCTTCGAGGTCTATCTGGTGCATATGCCGTTCATCGGCTGGTACCGGCACTTCTTCGGGTTCGTCGAGCAGCCCAAGGTCGCGATCTACGTTTTCTATATGGTGACGGTCGGGCTGATGGGGTGGGCACTGCACTGGATTTCAAATCGCCTGCTGGACAAACCGGCAGCACCAAAGAAAACGGCCGGCATTGCGCCGGCCGCATCAAATCATCCCGCCACGCGGTAATCAGGGGCCGACGTAGTAGGCAGTGAAGAGCGAAGACCCTGTGCCGCCATTCACCGTGGGCGAGGTCTGGCCGTTGAAGATCTCGCCCCACGCTTCGAGATAGTCGGTCGTGCCGTTCATCCGCACGAGCGAGACGACAACCGGTGTTGCAGAGACGCTCGCACTGGCGCCTGCATAGCCCGTCGCCCCCCACCCCTGATATGAACTGCCATTCTTGAAGATCCACGCGGCGAACGTGTAGTTGCCCGTCGTAGTGTTGGTGCCCTGCATGCTAAGCGTTACGCTCACCCAATACAGTCCGGACTTCTGCGGCGTGAAGCGATAATTCGTTGTCGCGTCGTACGCGCTGTTGCTGTCTTCCTGCTTGCTGTTGAACGTAATCTTTGTTGCGACGTTAGCCGTGAGCGTCTGGTTGCCGCTCATGACCGCCTTGAAGTACGGCTGGCCGCCCGCTGACGTCGCCCCTGTGACAGCGGTGTTGACGAATGCCGTCGTCGCAAGCTGCGTCGTGTTCGTGCCTGCCGTTGCAGTGGGCGCCGTCGGCGTGCCAGTCAGCGCAGGGGATGCCAGCGGCGCCGCGGCGATGCGCGCCAACTCTGCGGCAGCAGACGTGACGCCCGTCCCGCCATTGGCGACTGGCACCGTCGAAGAACCGAGAATGGCGGAAAGCGCGCCGGCCTGCGTGGTAGCGCCCGTCCCACCGTTGGCGATCGCGACGGTGCCGCCCAAACCCGATAGCGTGATCGTCGTCCAGGCGGGCGGCGTCGACGCGCCCGTCGAGGCGATAACCTGCCCGGACGTCGAGCCAGCAGGATTGAGCAGCGTGATCGGCGTGAGCGTCGCGCCAAAAGCGATTGACGAGAGCGCCAGCAGCGCGGATGCGATGAGTCTTTTCATTTTCAGGAGCCTCGATAGATATCGGGTTGTGGCGTCAAAGCCGGTGCGGGAGAAGCGGTGTTCACGGTCACGGGAGCGGATGCGGCCGCATAGCCGACGTCGGCAATCATCTGGGTCTTGTTGGCGCTTTCCTTCGACGATCCGAAGTAGTAGGAAATGATCGCGGTCCACGCGGTCTGTAGCGCGCCGACCATGACGAGCAACAGGTCGTGCACGCCCTGGGGAAGATCGGCGAGCATCACAGCACCGAGCACGCAGAAGAAACCGACTGTGACGCCAGCAGCCAGACATTGCGGCGTGTAGTCCTTTGGATTCGCAGTCTGGCGCGCGCGAGCGTTCTGCACGTCGGCCAGCCGGTTCGCCTCGGCCGTCACCGCGAGCTGCTGCAGCTGCACCTTCGCGTTCGTCTGCAGTTCCTGCAGCTTGACGATGGCATCCGGATTGCCGATCAAGGCGGCAGACACAGCATCAGGCGTGTTGTCGGTGCCGAGCGCGGCGGCAACGAGGCCGCCGACGGCAGCGCCCGCCGGGCCGCCGAGCAGTGTCCCGACGACGGGCGCGGCTTTCCCGACGACGCTTTTCAGATCGCTCCAGTTCATGAGGTTTCTCCGGTGCGCATCATCTGCGCGAGGCGTTGGGCGCGGGCGCCGACCTGTCTGGCCCACTTCGAATTGAGCATTCCGCTGGCGGCCTGATCCCACGATCCGGCCTCGATGAAGGCCAGCGTATTGACGAAGGTCAGCAACCCGTTGATGCCGAGGTTGAACGCCATGTTGACCATCACGCGCTGGCGCACGGGATCGAGTGAGCGCCACCACGGAAGGGCCTTGTCGAGTCCCGCGCACGCGCGCGTGATGTCGTTCGTCAGCATCAGGTCGATCTCGTCGTCGCCAAACGGAACGTCAGAGAGATTGCGACCGACGCCGCCGCTGATCTTCCCGACGGTATCGGTGTAGATCCTATTGCGCCGACCTTCGTCGCGGCTGAGTTCCGCGACCATCGTTGGCATATCGAAATCGTTCACTGTGTCACCTTCGTCTTGACGTATTGCACGAGCGCAGCGCCTAGCAGAAGGATCAGCGCCCACACGCCCTTCTCCACCAGCTTGCCGCGCAGATCCGAATAGAACTGAGCGCGCGCTTCCATCTTCTTGATCACGGCCTCGTGATACCGTCGATGGCCTTCCCAATCACCATCGGGAAAGCCTTTCGCCAGATCGTCCACGCGCTCGATAACCACCTTCAGATCCTTTTCAAGCACTTCGAGCGAGCTTGTGTTTTCGACGTGCCGCGCACCGATCTCGTCGCGAAGACTGTCGACGGCTTCTACAACCGCACGCCAGCCTTCGCCCTCGGTGTGCGGCGGATCTTCGTATCGCATCCGCTCACCCATCCTTCCCCCGGAATCTGTCTATGTATGATTAGTAGGCGTCCCAGTTGACGGGCTTCGTCACTGTTGCGCGCACGGTGCCCGCGCCAAACGTGGATGACCCGCCTGTGTTGTTCTCAAAGCGGAAGTTGACGAGGTCATTCGACTTGACGAAAGCGAACAGCTTGTTGCCCTGCTGATCGTCGCTCCACGATGCGACCACGGTGTCACCAAAGCGCGCGCCCGGAACGGTGATGCCGCCGCCCGCCGATGCGCCATTGGCCAGCGTGCCGGGAGTAAAACCAACAGAGCCGTGCAGGATTGGCGTATCTACGTCCATCGCCGAGCCCTGCACGTTCATGGGACGCGTCTTGTTCTGGTTGAAGAAGTTGCCGCGGATAGTCACGCGCGCGACGTTCGTGTTTTCGTCGGCGTAGCCATATGACTGCGTGCCGCTCGCGCCGTTGGTATCGAAGCAGACGTTGCCAACGACCACGCTGTTATTGCCGTTCTGCGCGCCGTTCGTATATCGCGTGACGATGCCCGAGCCGTGGCCACCACCGGAGTACTTGCCGTTGTTGAAGCAGATGTTGCCGGTGATCGTGCATTGCTGACCGCCGTTGTCGATACCATCGCCGTCGTTCGATGCGCAGATGTTGTTGGCGATGAGCGAACGCGTCGACCAGTTCTCGATGCCGAGACAGATGGTGTTGTTGACGTCGTTGCCCGTGCCGCCCGTACAGACGTTGCCGATTATCTGCAGCTCTTCCGATCCGACCTCGACAGTCACACCAGCGCCGAACTTCCAGCCGTTGATGAAGTTGCCCTCGATCTTCAGATACGATCCAGCAACGTCCATCGCGCTGCCGATCATCACATTGCGCCGGACGTTCACGTTATTCACGCTGCCGGCCGATACGGAGATGTTGAGCGCCTGATTCTGGGTGCCTACTGGCGTCGGGAAGTTGAAGTAGTTGTCCTGCACCTCGCCGTTTGTACCGCCGTTGATGCTCAGGCCGAACACGGCGAAATTGAGAAACTCACACTTCGTGACGCTGAAACGGTCGCACAGGTTGTACGTGACAACCGGAATGTTCGTCGTCGAGTTGACGCCATCGAACGTGATGCCTTCGAAGTGGACATTCGTCTTGCCAGCAATGCTCAGCGTGCCCGCAGTCAGGTTGCCAAGCGGCTTCAGGACCGTCGCTCCGCGACCGGCACCGAGGATCGTCACGTTCGACGGTACGTTCACGCCCGTAACAGCGATGCCATACACGCCGGGCGGCACGTACAGCACACCGCCCCCTCGCGCGGAAACCGCCGCGACGCCAGCAATAAATGCCGCCGTATCATCGCCGCCCACACCCGTCGCGCCATAGTCCATGACATCGAAGATGTTCGCGATCCGGTCATACAGCCTCGAGCTGGGCGCGATCTTCACATCGCTTACGGAACCATCCGGCGGTGTCAGCAGGGAAACGGTCGTGCCTCCCTTCACAAATACCTTGCTGAACCCGGCCGGGATCGGAGTCGGGTTGCCAGCCGCATCGAGAAACGTGAGCACCTTTCCGGACAGGGAGTACGAGTCCGCCCCCTGTAGCGATGAGTCGAACGACACATACGTCAGATTGGCCTTGGAGCCATAGTCATTCGCCAGGGTGATCGATGTGCTGACGCCTGCCGTATAGTCCACACCCGCCTTGAACCCCGGCTTGCCATCGCTGCCCAGTTCGTCGATCAGATTGCCCGCACCGACGCTGGCGGGCAGCGGGATCATCGTCTGATTGCCCTGATCGTCGAATCCAAGCAACTTCATCGCGCGCAGCGCTGCTTCGGGCAGAGTGCCGTCTGCGCTGTACTCGGTGAGTGGATACTGGATCGCGCGCCGGCTGCTGCCGCCAATGTCCTGCAGCGCCATCCAGATACGGTCGAAATCGGCGTTGACCGTGTCGGCGAGCAGATCACCGTTGTCCTGATAATCAGTGTCGCGCTCAAGCGCAACGTCGCGGTAGAGGATGATCTTCCCGCCAGCTGCGGGCGGCGTATTGAACTGGACCGAACCACCGCTCGCGTTGCCAATGCCGTTGATCGAATACTGCGATCCGACGGTCTGCTGCGTACCGTCAAGCAGCACTATCAGATCACCGCTTTCGAGGATCTTGAACGGGAAAGCAAACAGCGTGGAAACGCCGTTGCCCGCATAGGCGATGATGGGGGTCTGTTGTGGGACTGTCACGCGGCGGCCTCTCTGTGTGGGCGCGCCGCGCAAAGGCGGCGCTACATTTCGAGCGTCACTTCGTGCACGCCCGTTGATGGACGCCAATCGTGCCGTTCATCAGGAGTCGGATTCCCGACCAACTTCCCGATACGGACAGGGGCCTCAAGGATTGCCGAGGCGCCGGAATCGATATAGTCGTCAGGCTGGTTCTTGACGACGGGATTGAACTGCTGCATCTGGTCCCAGACAGGACCGTCGAGCACATCGACGTGCGCCCACAGCACGCCGGATTTAAGTGGGCCTTCGAGGCCCGCGAGGATTTTCTCGTTCTTGTTGACGGTCGCCGCACGCTCAATCACGCCGCACACGAGCTTGCGCTGCCGGATTGCCTTGCGCAGCAGCTGCGGAACGAACGAGCCGACACCGTTGGTTTCGACGTAGATCTGCGGAATGGCGTACTTCGCGATCAGGTCGCACACCTGCATCACCTGCCCGCCCGTGATGTTCGAGTTCTCGCCGCTCGAAAAGACGGCGAAGTCGCCGAGCAGCGCCTGTGCCACCTGCCAGTAGTAGTTGCCCGCCGCGTCATCGAGGATCAGCGAAATCACGGAATCGTCGGCATTTACCTTGCCGGTAGCACAGTCCCAATAGGCCCGCGCGCTGACGATGCGCGCCGCGCCCAGCATCATGCGCATTTCGCGGTTGGCCATGGCGACAATGGGTTCGGCGTCGTACGCCAGCAGCTTTTCCGGATCGAGACGGCACTCGGTCAGCGGCTTGGCTTCGAGCATGTACTGCGAGTCCCAATAATTCAGGGTGCGCGTTTTCTTGCGACGCTTCTCGATATCGTCGCGCGTGAACCGCTCGGGCCATGCGCAGTGGGCGTAGATGTCGATGATCGTGCCAGGCGGCCGGCTGAACACGATCTCGCGACCCTCGACGCGGTAGTCGTTGCCCTCCCGCATCAGGCGCGCGTGCTTGTAGATGCCCGCCATCACGTAGAGACCGTCCTCGCCCGGCGTGAACGGGAACGAGTAGCGCGTCTCCTGCGAGGTGTCCTCGTAGCGGATGGACGACTCGAACAGCGGGATCTTGAGCGACGCGGCGCCAGCCGCGATCAGTTCCGGATAGATGGAGTCGTGCGTGTGCGGCGTGCCGATGTACGTTTCCTGCCCGCCTGGCACCAGAATGAACGTCGCCTCCTGAATCTTCAGGCGCAGGTTCTCACGCGCCTCGGGCGTCTTGATGTTCTTCGGAACTTCGACGTCGTCATAGTCAATGCTGTCCGCGCGCGCAGACGTCACGTTCTGGTCGACGCCGACGGCCGTCATGCTGGCGTTACGCGGATCGCCCGCACCGTTGACCCAGAACATCTGCGAGCCTGGCTTCGTGGGCAGCATGCCGGCGCACAGCGGATGCCGGCGCAGCACATTGATAACGTCGCGCGTGAGCTTCTTCGACAGCGGCCCGTCAGCCGACCAGATCAGCGAGCGCAGCGATGGATTGCGGTACAGGCACCACGCCTTGAACACGGCGTAGATGGTCGATTTAGCCGCGCCACGAAACACCTGCAACACGCGCACGGGATCGTCGCACGTCTCCAGCCAGTGGCAGATACGAACGTGCAGCAGTGGAACCTTCCAGCCCTGCACCTTCGCCCACATCAGGAAGAAGGCGAGGAAGCCGACCTTATCCCTTGCCATGGACGCGTTTATCGAACTGCGCCTTGCGCGCGCTGTTCTGCGCCTGATTCAGCAGGATCGCCGCCTCTTTCTCGGCGGCGGCGATTTCCGCGTCGAGCTCGTCTTCCGTCTCGTGCACGGCGTTCGCACCATCGCCCGCGGCGCTGCCCTTCTGGATCGAGCCGACAAGCGTCTCGACACGTCCAATCAGCATCACGGTCGCCGCAGCGTTTTTCTTCGACCAGTAGCGGTCACCTCGCGTCGTCTTGTCCATCGACGCGAGCGGCGTGCCTGCGCCCGGCCAGCCATCCGGATCGGCTTCGTCGAGAAAGACGTCGGTCAGCTTCTCTGCCAGCGCCTGCAGGCGTTCGTATTGTTCGATCTTCATCATTGCCCCCCGAAGCTCGGCGCGCGTTGCGGTGACGACGTGCCGGGCGACCACCAGTAATCGTTGCCGTACTGCTTGTTAGACCGGCTGATGTTTCGCTGCGTCACACCCGGCGAAATGTTCTCCGCGAGGTTATCCCAGATCAGGCGATTCCACACAGTCTTCCAGAACCACAGGTTGAGAATCGGCGTGTTCGACTGCGCGATCTTCACGAGATCCGCGCTCAGGTGCGTGTCCTTACCCTGGGCGGCATCCTGCGCATTCTGCGATATCGCGCGCAGCGGCTCGAACAGCGTCGAGGCAACCGGGCCACCGACGACGCTCGACAGCAGCGAGCCGTAGTCCGTGCTGGTGAACGCCGCGTTGAGCATGTCGCCCGCGAAGCCTGCGCCGCCACCGACGGCAAATGCGCGTGTCCAGAACGATGCGGCGTGCTTGACGTCGCCACCGAGCGATTCCGGATCCTTGCCATTGATGATGTTCTTCAGCTCCGTCGATATCGCGCCGATCAGCGTCGTGCTGACGACAAGCGCCGCGCCGTACGCAAGAGGATTGGCGAGTGCGGGCGCACCCTCGACCTTGAAGTCACCCGAGCGGCGCATCTCCGCGAGTCGCCCCCAGTGGCGCGTCACCATCGCGATCGGGAAGCTCTTGAACTGCATGAACGTCTTTTGCAGCTCGCCGCGCCACGTGCCCGGCGTGGCCGACGTGATGACCTTCGTCGTCAGATCCGGATTGAGCACGGCGAACTCGCCCTCTTCGCGGATCATGCCGAGCAGCTTCGGCACGACGTTCTGCGCGTTCGCGTCACCCGTCGCATAGATCGAATCGGGCGTCAGGTACTGACTGCCGTTGTAGTCGCCTGGTGTCGCCTTGTTCACGACTGCCCAGTCTTCCGGCGTGATCCCCGAGCGCTCCAGCGAGCGTCGGTCCCATTCCGTGAGCGAGCCCCAATCCTTGCCGCTGATCTCGGCAAGGCCGCGCATCATGTTCGCCTGAAACCCGGTGCGCAGCGCATCGGTCCAGCCCGTGACGCCGCCAAACTTCATCGTGGATGCTGACAGGTTCTTGGCCCAGCTCGTCGACAGATTGTCCGTGCCCCAGCGGTTCATGCCGTGCTCGAGCGTTTCCGCGATCAGCCCCTGCGACGACAGCCACGAACGGAAGTCTTTCGAACCGGGCGCGGCCAGTTTGGCCGCCGTGCCGAGCGTGCGGAAGAACGGCACCTTGTTGTAGCCAGCCGTCACGAACAGCGTGCCGACGTCGCCAAGCGCGGCGAGGATCGTGCCCTGCAGCTTGATCGCGCTGACGGTCGTGCGCAGCGTCTCGAAGCGTTTGGCCATCGCCGGATTGACGGGCGTGTTGGTGTTGCCGGTGACGTAGTTCCAGTAAGCGCCGATCGACGTCATGCCGCCTTCGAGCGTGCGCAGCTCCGTGTTGTCATGCACGGCGGTGAGCTGCATCTGCGTGCGCATGTTGCGCGTCGGGTTCGGGCCATAGCGCTCGACGAGCGCGATATTCTTGGCCATGCCGCCGATGTGATCCGTCAGCGCATCCAGCAGCGAGCCCTCGCCGAACTGGGTGTTGTACTCCATGTGCGCGTCGGCGTCCTTGAAGTGCAGCACGCGATGCTGCGAACCGGCGTTCGCGCGCGCGCCTGTTCCCGTCGTCTCGCCCGGCACGATCTTGCTGACGCCACCATAGGCGATCGTGTCCCAGACGCCCTGCTTGCGCGGCTCGACGCCTTGGCCCTTCGCGGCGATGTTCTTCTGTTCCCACGCCTGACGGTCTTCCCCAACGAGCATCTGGCGGATCTCGGCGTCGCTCATCGGGTTGCCAGCGTCGTCAAGGTATTGCCCGCGATCGAGACGCGGCAGAACGAAGTCGGCCCATGCGTGGCGCTGCGCGTCGCTGCCGTTGCCGAGCACGCGTGATTGAGCGTGGCGGATCGGAACGTAGCCGTAGTCCAGCTCGCCGACGTTGCCGCCCGCCTTGTTGAAGCGCTCGCGCATTGCGCCCGTCGTCTTGCCGATCTGCTCGGCCGCCGCCTTCGCGACGTCGTTGCCCGTCGAGCCGTCCGCGCCGCGATAGATCTCGCGAATGATGTCGCGCTCCATGGCGGGGTTGTCGACGTCGAACGCGCGCGCCACGAAGTTCTGGCCGTGCTTCATTGCGTCGATCGCGCCCATCGTGCCACGCATGTAATCCGCCTTGATGGCGCCCGCCAGTACGTACGAATGCTCGATATCACCCTTCACGACCTTTTCGCGAGCGCGTCTGGCGTGAGCTTTTTCGGGATTCGCGTACAGCTCCTGCTGGATTCGATCCGTCGTCTCGATCTGTTTGGCGATCTGCAGCTGCTTGCGGGCCTTGTCGAGATCGGCCTCGCGCGTGAGCTGGTCGCGCGCCCACTCCGCGCCCGCATTGATGCGATCGGCCTGTGTCATGCCGCGCCATGCGTTGACGTCCTGATTGGCAACGGCACGCATGCCGGCGCGCACGCGGTTCTCGATTCCGTCGAGTTCGGCTTTGGTGAGCTGTCGGCCTGCGGCCTGAGAGACAGCGGCGGCGCATTTATCGCGCATTCGTCATTCTCCTGTGGAGATAAAGCAGGAAGCGGCCACCTGGAAGAGCTTCGAGTCGGCAATGGTGGCTGCGTGCTCGTCGTCGATCAGCTGCAGCGCATCGCCGATCTTGCCTTCGAACTGGCCGCCCGTGGCGTCGAGATGGACCTGTGTGTCAGGGTTTGCAGCAGCAGCGTCGCGCACGTTCTGCTCGACGGCTGTCGGCTCGGCCGTCGCCGCCTGCGTGCTGGCGGTGTCTCGCGGCGTCGCGGCCGCGCGCGCGAATGCATCGGGCTCGATCGCGTTGGCGGCATCGGAAACGCTGCGCGGCTCTGCGCTGGCAAAGCGGCGCTGCTCCTTCGCGATGCGCGAGACGAAATCGGCAATCGGCGTGCGGCGGCTAGCCGGAACGTCGATCGTCGCGCGGTGTGCGCGCATCTGCTCGATCTGTGAATCCAGCGTCGGTAGGGACTGTGATGCGCGCTGCGCTTCGGCATTGTCGGAGATGATCTTTTCCAGCCGCGCGACGCGCGCCTCGTGCTCGGATACGAGACCGTCGATCTGCTTCTGCGCCTGCGCGGCGGCCGCCTTGAACTTGACGCCGGAGTCCTGAATCTGGCGGGTCAGTTCCTTTACCGCCGCTGCCGAGTCGTCCGGACGCGCAGCGCGGAGCGTGTCCAGCTCGCCGCGCACCTGAGCGATCGTGCCGGGATCCTGCAGGTTTGCCGCAGTCGCCGCCGTCTCCGTGCGAAAGCTCTCCGCGTCACCGATCAGCGCGTCGAGCGCATTGGCGCGGAACTCATCGTCGGGCGTGAAATAGCGCGTGACATCGGGCATCTGCCCATCGCCCATCTGGCGTGCGGCCAGTTCGAACGCCTCCTGATGGTCAGCCATGGCGGACGGGTCTGGTGTGCCGAAGATGTAGGCGTCGTCGACCATCTGCTGACCGTGCGAAACAAGCGCGGCATCGACCTGATCGGGCGTCGGGTTGAATGCGGCCGTGTCGATCTGGTGATTGGCTGCGAACCTGTCGTAGCGCTGGAGGTAGGCAACCGTCTCGTCTGCCGTCGGCGCACCGCCCGCATGCACCGCCTGCGCCTGCTTGACGCCGCCGTTGTACTCGGTGATTGCCGCACGCACATCGCCGTTATAGCGCTGCAGCAGATCCTTCGCGTATGCGGCGGCCGCATCGATCGAGTTGACCGGGTCTGTCGGGTCGCCCTTGCCGTACGCGGACCATGTGTCGGGCGTGAACTGCATGACGCCCTTGGCGCCCGCCGGACTGACCTGATTGCTGTTCGAACGCTCGCCCTGATTCTTGATGAACAGCAGCATCTGCGGCGGCACGCCAGCGGCCTGCGCAGCCTGTGTTGCGTATGCGTCGAGCTGCGGCGAGTCGTAACGCAACGCCTTGCGCGCGGCGATTGTCATGTCCGTGAGCGGCATCTGCGCATTGCCCGTCTGCGCCGTCACAGCAGCGGCGTCAGCCTTTGCGGCGCGTGCCGCGCCCACCGTATGCGCCGCACCGAAGACACCCGCGATCAGTGTGGAGGCCGCGAGATTCGTCGGGTCGAGCGGGTCGATCTGGTCAGCGAGGTGGTCATAGTTTGCATTGCGCAGAATGGCCTTCTCTGCCGCGCCCTGCGCGATGCCCAGGCCGGGACCACCGACTGCCACCAGACCGGCCGTGCGCGCGATCGTAGAGCCTGCCACCGGCAGCACCGCGCCAGCACCGCCCAGCACGCCTTCGACGCCGCCGACGGCGGTGCGCGTGCCAACGTCGACACCCTGCCGCTTGAGATCTTCCGCGCGCCCAAGGCCGATCGATGCGCCACCCACCACCGCGCCCGCGAGCGGGCCGCCAAGCACAGCAGCCGGAACGATCTGCGTCAGCCCTGACACAGCGCCCTGCACCACCTGATCGACAGCCGTGCTCTTCGTCGGATCGGGCTTGAGCGTGTCGGCGAGATCGTAAGCTGCGCTGCCAAAGCGCGATTCGAACAGGTGGCCTGCGCGCGCCTTGGCAATTGCATCGTTGATCTGCGAGTCTGTCTGTGCCTGCGCATTCGAGTTCAGCGCAAGCGTATCCGGATCGACGAAGATCTGCGAGGCACCTGCGAACAGGTCGGACGCGGCACCGCCCAGATTGAGCGCGCCCTGCCCGACACCGCGTGCAGCTGCGCGCGCGATAGACGTAATCGAGGTGGACGGCTGCGTCTGCGGAACCGGCACATTGACCTGATTCGAGCCGGCCAGATAAGCGCCCGTCGATTCGGAATACAAGTCGTCAATCGGCATTCGAACCTCAGAACGGGTTGTTGATCGTGTCGGGCGTCGCCGTCGCGGCCTGCGGCGCATTCGGCTTCTGGCCAAGCGTCAGGTGAACCGTTACGGGAGCACCCGTCGAATCAGTGACGAACCGCGAACCGGTTGCCACTGCATAGGTGCCGCGCACGCCGACGCGCACGAGCTGGTAGCTCGGGAACTTCGACATGAAGTCGTCGACGGGGATCGGCTTGCCATTGGCGTACACCGTGTCGATCGGCTTGCCGTTGACGGTGTTTTCGATGTTGCCCGCGTTGGCGCTTTTGACGCTCGCCTGAAAATCGTTCTCGCGCCAGCCATACGGCATCGCGACGCGGTTCGGATTGCCGTTGTAGCGCGTACCACCCGTCGTCGAAATGCCACCTGTAGCCGCGGCGATGCCGCTCTGCACGTCGGTGTCGTTCGGCACTGCGCGGCCATTACGCGCGGCGCTGCCGATCGCGATGTAGTAGGCGCTTTCCTTCGCGTCGCTGGCCTGATCGGGCGGCATGGCGCCCTCGATGGCGTTGGCAATTGTCGCGCGCATGCCTGTGCCGACGGTGTCATCCACCTTGACCGTCTTGTCCTTGATCGCCTGCTGTCCGGACAGGATGAACGCGCTAACCGGCTGGCCCGTGACGGTGGTGAGTGGCGAGCCGCTCGCGCCCATGGCACCGTACTTCAATGCGAGCGAGACGGCCGGATTCTTTTCCTTCCACTGCGTGGCCAGATCACTGATCCGCGCGCCCTGGCCGAATGCACTGCCGATGCCGTTGAGCACCTGAGCCTGCTGATCGACGGGCAGCGCCTCGACCGTCTTGAGCACCGTCTGGGCTTCGTCCGGCGTCAGCAATGATACCTGCCGACCGGCCGCCTGATCGATCACACCAGCGGCCTTGCCGCGCGCTGCAAGCGAAGCGTTCAGAGCCGGGATGCTCGACGTGTCGATCTGCGGAACGGACTGGATGACGCCGCGATCAAGCGCTGCATTCCACGGGTCTTTCTGGTACGCCTCGACGCTCGCCGTGTAGATCTGCATGCGCTGCTTGACCGCCGCAGCCGTCGCCGGATCGGTGCCGACGCCCGGCGTGTTGGCCGCGCTCTGGTCCTGCTGGATCGTGGCGCGCATCTGCGGGATCGTGAGCGTCGAGAAACCGGCGTTCTTCGCGGCGTTCGAGATCAGCTCCTGCGTCTGCCCGGCGAGCGCCGTGCCCGTCGTCGCGTCCGTCAGCTGCTTCGAATACGCAGGACTGAACTGCTTGCCCTGATTCATCAGGTCCAGCCCCTGATTGAACGCGGTTACGGCCGCATTCTCGCGCGCCTGCTGCTCGGCGCCCTGCGCGTTCTCCAGCGCGAGGCGTTGCGACACGACGTTCGACAGCACCTGATTGCGCTGGTTGGCGTCCATCTTGCCCGCATAGAAGCCTTTCGGGTCCGTCAGATCGGTCTGCAGCTGCGTGAGCGCGGCGAGGTCACCATTCGAGCGCGCGTTGATCGCCGCCGTCTGCGCGTGCTGCGCGTACTGCGAGTCGGCCCAGTCCTGCGCCGTCTTCTCCGCGACCGGCTTCGCGATGCCGGCAGCGGCAGCGGATTGCAGATAGTTCGCTTTCGTCGTCTCGACGGTGCTGTCGATGATTGCCGGGTTGACGGCGATGCTCTTGCCTGCCGTGTCGAGCAGCGACTGCGCGTTCGCACCGATGAGCTGCTGCGTGTTGCGCGTCAGCGCTTCCTGCGTGCCGAGCGCGATCGTGCGATTCAGACCCTTCGACTGGGTGTCCGCGACGTTCTTGTAATGGTTGTCCGGAAGCGCGCCGATCGTCGAGTCGTACGAGCTTTTCACGGCGTCCTGCACCGCAGACTGATAGCCCGTCTGATCGATCTCGCCGCTCTGGAGCTTCGTGCCCGCGTTCTTCATTGCGATCTGCACGTTGGTCGAATGCTCCTGAAACGCGGAAGCTGCCGCCGTGCGCTGCAGATCGTCGTTAAGCTTCTGCTGTCTCAGCGCGAGCTGGTCGCCGGCGTCGGTGAGTGTCGCGCCGAGACTCTCTTTCGCAGCAGCCGACAGGCCGCCGAAGTCCGCGACCGAAGTCTGAACCTGTTGCGGCGGCGTCGCGACGACGTCGCCCTGATTGCCGAGAGGGATTCGAGCCATGGTTTAACCGTAGTCAGAAGGGTTGTCGAAAGAGGTATCTGCCGAGGACGATGAACCGGCGGCGGTCTTCCATCCGCTGGTGGTCTTGGCACCGCCCGCAAGCGCACTGAGCGCGGTCTTGGCGAGTGCCGTCCTGCCAGCCTTGAGCGCGTCAGCCGCGCCCTGCTGCTCGTAGTAAGCCTGCAGGCGCTGGTTCGACGCCTTGCTGTCGGAATTCAGGATCGTGTTGACGGCATCCTGCTCGGCGTTCTGCGTGATCTTCGTGCGGATATCGTTCGCCGTGCCCTGGCTGACGTCGACGCCCGAGGCCGCAAGGGAAGCAGTCGCCGCGCCGACGTTGCTTTTCCCCTGTGTGCGAATGCGTTGCGCAGCCTGATAGCCTGCAGCCTGCGTCTGGTCAGCCGTCTGATTGTCCTGATTGGACTGCATCGTCAGCTGCTCTGCCTGCGCGTTGGCCGCCTGCTTCTCCCCTTGCGCATTGACGACAGCGCCGCCAGCCTGCGCCACTAGTGCGAGCCATGCCATTTATTCACCCCTGATTGGAAAGTGCTGCGCCGATGACGCGAATTGGAATTCCGAGCCGCTGCCCGATGCGAAGATAAAGCGCGATCGTGCGTTCCTGATGCACGCCCGAGGTGACGCCCGCATTGATGTTGACGACGGGCGCGAGCGCATTCGCCCACAGCAGATAGGCGGTGATCAGCCGTCCACCTGTCATCGCCCCGCGTTCACCCGGGCGCGTATATAGCCCGTACTCGAATGTCAGCGGCACGTCCGAGAACCAGTCACGCGACTTGCCGCAGGCCATGCCGCCGACGATCTTGCCGTCGCGTTCTGCAACGAAGATCACGCCTGCGCCATTGAGCAGCGGTTCGAACGTCTCGCGCACGCGCTGCTCGATAAAGCCGAACGGCGCGAAGCGGCCTTCGGCGACCAGTTCGCGAGCCATTGCGAGCAGCTCGGGCATGTCTTCGTGTGTTGCGTGTCGGATCATGGTCTAGCCGTTGTTGACGGTGAACTGGCGGATGATCGCGAGGACGTGCCATTGATAAGGCTGGTCCTGCCTGATGGAAAACTCGGATGTCGTGTCCCAGCCGAATTCGCTGATGTCCTTGTCTCCTGTGAATGGCATCGGCGGCTGGTCGAGCACATCGGGCCCGAACTCGCGGAACGCAATGACCTGGTCATCAACAAGACAGCGAGTCGTTTCGAGGAAACGCAGGATGACCGTGCCCGTGCGCTGCTGGTTGCCCTGAGACGTGCCAAGGCCGCCCGAGATATTCGGCGTGAGCGGCACGAGCGTGCTGTCGTAATGCAGCCCGACTTCCAGTGTTTTCGCGGCACGCGGCAGCGTGATCTGGCCACCCGTTACCTTGAACCTGCCCATGAAAACGCCGTCACCCTTGACATCGCACGTCGTGCCTTCCAGTGCGCCGAGGCCGGTCCATACCGTTTCGGCAATCGCGCTGCTGCCCACGATGGCCGCATCCGTCATGACGTCCTGATCGAACTGCTCGACGTACTGCACCGTCTGGCCGTTGATCGTGCGCTGCACGACTGCGAACAGGACGTCGCCATCTTCACCGGGGATCACGCACACCGACTTGTAGAGTCCATCCGTCGTATGGCGTGCGAAGCCGCAGACGTTGTCATCGCGATCGTAGGTCATCGACACGAGCACGCCGTCGCTGCGCACCATCCACACGACGGGATTCGGCTCGGCCTGAAATGCCATATCGACGATGCCGTCGCCCGTTATGTGCGACGCGAGCCGCGTGAGGTTCTGCGAACGGAACGAATCCGTATTGAAGTCGTAATTCATCGAGCGGATCTTTTTGCCAGCGCGCTGCGCGTAGATCAGTTCGTTTGCGACGCGCACGGGCCGCGTCGACGATGAGCCGAACACGGACTGGCTCGTAACGCTGATGTTCGTCGGCGTGATCCCGTTTCCGCTGCCTCCGGAGATGGTGAATTCCTCGCCTTCCGTAAGCATCGCGAGCACCTTCGAGGACGCAAGGTGCGAGACCTGATTGACCTGATCTGATGCGGCCGCGTACGAGAATGCGTCGGCGTCGTCGGTGCCGGGCGTGAAGTCGTAGTAAAGGCCCGTCGCGCTGGCCCAGAATCGCTCCGGATAGCCGTCCGAACCTGCTGCATAGAGACGCTGCCCGTAGATGCTCACCGCGCGCGGATAGCCGTCATTGGCGTTCCACATCGGCGATTCCAGCGACCAGCTGTCGGCAGGCGCAGTCACCGTGCCTGTCAACGCCTTGACAATGCGGCCAAACACCTTCGCCTGGCTGATGATCTGCGTGATCTCCACGAGGCCACCATTGATCGACACATACTGGCCGACCTCAAAGCCGCGCCACGCGGCGCCCGTGCCGAATGGATACACAGTGCCGAGCGTGCCGCCCGCCAGCAGACTGCCATTGAACGTGAACGTGATCTGCGTGACGCTCGGCACGGTCGCAACCGTGTACAGGCCGTCGAGGCCAGCCGACTCGAAGCCCGACAGCACGATCTGCTGGCCGACAGACAGGTTGTGCGGATCGTTCGAATTGAGCGTCATCGTCGTGCCCGTCAGCGAGACGGACGCTACACCGATCGCGTCACCGTCCGCCACAAGCGATATCGTTCCGTCGACGGGCGTGCTGTTCGATGGCGTGAGCGCGACACGCGGCGACTGATCGAACTTCCACCCGCCCGGATTCACGGCCGCCGCCGAGAACGGCGACGTGATGGTGATGTTGGCCACGGTCGAACTCACGACGCCCGTGATCTCAGCCTGACCGGAACCCGCAATGATGTTGCGGCCGACGTCGCTGCTCAGAAACTGCGTGGTCGACGTCGTCGCCGTGGCTGCGCCGACGCCCGTGGAACTCAGGCTCAACGAGGCGCCCGGATGAAAACCTATCTCGTCGATCGGCGCGGGATCGAAGGGCGCATCGCTGATCGTCCACGCGGCCTGTGAGATACGCGCAAGGCGCTTGATCGGCGTCGCCGGATGCGCCATGAACATCGTGTCGCTGCCCTGCGAGAACTCGACGTTGAACACATCGGACGCGGCCCACGGCATATCGAGTTCGATCGGCGTGCCACCTGACACGATCTGACCGTCGAGTGTGTAGAAGCGCGCGTAGCCGTCGCCAAGCTCGATGACGTACGCCTGAGACTTGCTGAACACGAACGGAATTATGCGTGTGGTGCTGGTTGTCTTCGTCGGCGCGACCAGTCGTGATCCTGCGCGGCGCTTCGCACCGCCCGAGATCTGCGGCACAGCGTTGAGCATCGTCTTGACGCCGTTCGCATAACGATCGAGGTCAATGTGTCCGGCGAGATCCGGCGACAGCTCGCCCGCGTTGAGGTTGCTCTGGACGGTGGTGATTTTCGCCATCGCTTATCGCCCCGGTGCGCGCGTCGGATTGTAGAAGCGGCCGGCGAGCAGCGGGAAGTTACCGAGCGTTTCCTCGTCGTCGTCCTGGCCGTTGATGGCCTTGGCTTCTTTCAGCGCCGCGACAAACTCGGCAGTCTTCGCCTGCATCATCGAGGCCGACTGCGTGATCGGATACGCGAGCGCCGCCGTCATGGCCGCCGTCATCACGTCGATCAGTGTGCTTTCCCAAGTCTGCTCGACGGTGTTGCGGAAGATGTAGACGAGCGGCAGCGCGTTCACGAACGTCAGGATGCGGTTCGCCTCGACGGTGTAGGAAAGCGGCACGTGCAGCCTGCCGACCTGAATCGTCTTGAGCCAGTCGTCCGGAAGCTGGAACTGGTACGGATAGTCGAACGCGGGCGCGTCCGCCAGCGGCGCGAGCACAACGCGCTTGGTCGCGCTATTCCATGGGTGCTTTCGCAGCACCGCGTCGCGCATCTCCGGATACAGGATCGAGCAGTTCTGCGCACGCTGCGTCGGGTCCTGAAAAGACGAAATCGGCTTGTCGCCGAGTCGGATCAATGCGTTCGAACAGATAGATATGCTGCTGGCCATCGCTTTGCCTCAAACAAAAATGCCGGGAGCAAACGCCCCCGGCATGTCCACAGAACAACGAGCCGGGTACGGCGCCCGTCAATCGATCACGTAATCGACCGTCACCGAGATCAGCTGACCCGGCGAAACAGGCGTCACGGCGCCTGCGATCGTGCCGTACACGTCGACTTCTGACGGCGTGACGTACGACAGGCCCTGCTTCGTCAGGTTGCCGGTGCCGATCGTGTCGGTCTTCTGAGCCGCGGCGATCGAGGTCGCGGCAGCGAGGCCAGCGGCATCGATCACCGTCTTGTCCGACGTCTTGCGCAGACCGATCGCGAGCGTCGAGCTTGCCGTGCCGGCCGCCGTGTTCAGCCAGCAGCCCGTGATACGCGCGCCCTTCGGGATGCGACCGAAATAGATCGTGTCTCCAATCTGGCCGGAGATCGACGTGATCTGGCCGAACATGATCCGCGAGCGGCCGAGCGTTTCGTTCGGCTGCAGCTTCGAGGCCGGGCTTGCGAGAACCTTGGCCATCTGGTTCGAGTTAGCTTCAGACATTTCTATGCTCCTGAATCAGGTGAGTTGGCCAGTCGCTTAGAACTGGTAGTCGATCGTCACGACCTTGTTTTCGTCCGTACGCACTGCGCCGTACGACTCGCCGATGTAGATCTGGATCGCGTTGCGCTTGTCACGACGCGGGCCGATGTCGATGTCGCGATTCATGCCGACACCGAACTGCGTGGACGACTTGCAGTACGCAGCCGTCGTCTTGACCGTACCCACCGTCAGCAGCGCTTCGTACGGCACCCAGTTGAAGCCGAGCCACTTGCCCGAGATATCGCCGTCCTGCAGCATCTTCACGGCCATGAAGTCGGCCGACGTCAGCGTCGTGTCGCTCAGGATGTCTTCGAGCATTTCCGAGTCGTACAGCATGAACAGCTGCTCGCCGTTGAACTGATCGGCCTCGCGCTTGCGGAAGAGCTTCTTGCACGTGATGAGCTTCGCCTTCGTCATGCCGACGCCGCCGTCGAGAATCTTCTGCGACGAGGGCAGCGCGATCGAGCCGTACGGCGTGGCTTCTGCCGAACGCGTGATCGACGAGCCGAGCAGCGCGTTGTAGATCACCGCGTCTTTCTTGCGGTTGAGCGCCGCAAGCCCGTTCTGCATGTACGTGCCTTGCGGGTTCGCCTTGAGCTTGGGCACGTCGTACTTGTCGATCGGCGTCGACCAGTCCTTGTCCTGCATCAGCGCGACGCGCGTGTCATTCGGGTTGTCGTTCCAGACCGTGTCGGAAAGACGCGAAACGACGTCGTTCGCTTCGCTCGCGCCCATGTTGTTCGCGGTGAAGCTCGAACCCGTGACCGAACCGTAGTCCGTGACCGTGGCCTGCAGGCGCGATTCCTTCTGCTGCGCGGCCATGATGTAGCCGTCGGCGAACTGCTGGACAAATGCCTGGGTGATGCTGTCATTCACTGACGTTTGCATGTTGGACTCCAAAAGGTTTCGAGTTTTTCCAGTCGCCTTCAGGGTGTCCGTTGCCGGGCCTGTGATACGGCATCACGTCGGCGAACGCGATGCTTCGGGCTGATCGGGTGTCCGCACGCCACTGCGGGCCGAATGACAGCGATGTTCGTTTGAGTGCGCTGTCGGATTCCCGACCAACAGTCAAAAAAAAGCCCCGCCGAAGCGGGGCAAATCGCCAAAGGCAGCGAGGAGACATCGTTAGCGCACGGGCGTGTCGCCGAACTTGCGTGCGTAATAGGCGTCGATGCGAGCGCGGATGGACTTGTGTTCCGGGTGCTTCGGGTCTGCGTTGGCCGGATGGATGAGCAGCTTGTTGATATCGTCCTGCGACTGGAACGTGCTGGCGCGTCCCTCCATCGGCGGCGCATCCTCGGAGAACTCGGGTCCGACTGCGGCCATGATCTTGATGAACGTAGGGTTGTTCGCGAGCCCGGCTTTCTCCAGATCGTCGAACGACATGCCCGCGGCTTTCGCGATCGTCGTCGCGGCCTGATACGACAGGCCAACGTTCTTGCTGAACGTGGCGTCATCGCCCCATGCCTTGCGCAGCTCTGCTGTTGCGGCTTCCGTGTTGTACTGCGCGGCACCCTGGGCGAGTTTCGGCACGGTCTGGAAGTAATAGTCCATCACGCCTTCGAACTGCTTCTGCGAGAGGCCCAGCTCGTGCATCTTGCCGCGAAAGCCGGTGTAGACCTGATCCTGCGCGAGGTCGCCCACGGCTTCCTTGAGGGTGTCGGGCACCGCGACCTGATATTCGTCGGCGGTCTTCGGCGCTGCTCCGCCCTCGCCGAAGCGCTTCGCCAGCTCGCCATAACCACCGGCGAGCTTTTGCGCTGATGCGCTCAGATCGAGCGTGCCGTCCGCAGCATTGACGCGGTATTTCTCGGGCAACCAGTCGAGATTCGAAGCGGCCGACGCCCCCGCTGCGCCACCGGCAAGGGCTGAAGAAGCAGCTGCACCGCCCGATCCCGATCCATCACCGGCACCGCCTGCCCCGGCTGCGCCGCCCGCACCGCCTGCAGATCCGCCCACGCCTGCCGCTCCGCCTTCCGCGCCTGCGCTGCCATTCGCGCCAGCTGCGCCCCCGGCGCCGACTCCGCCACCGCCAGCACCGCCATCGCCGCCCGCCTGATCCATCCGTACATACCGCCTCCAGAGCCAATGCATGTTTGTGTCCTCGCTTCGTTGTGTGTGCTGCGCTGCTTAGTACGACGTGCCGGCCGACCAGCTGCCTGCCGTCTTCTCGTAGATCTTGCGGGCAACGGTGTCGATCACGAGATCGCCGTCCGTGCCCAGACCAGCGGCCGGTTGGCCGGGCGTCGTCGCGATCGAGACGTTCTTCGCGAAACGCGTGTCGTACATCGGGTTAGCGGTCCAGCCGGAGCCGCTCAGGGTCGAAGAGCCAGCCATGGTCAATCTCCTTCTTCGGTTGAGGGTGCGCCGTTGGCGCGGTTAATCATTCGCAGGATGTGCTCGACGACTTCGCGCTTGCCGCTGCGAAAGCACGTCTCGCGTTCGCCTTCGAGGCCACCAGGCACGTAGACCTTGCCGCTAAATCGCGCGACGAGATCTTCGAGCACTGCATTGCCGATCGGGCTCATCTCGAACACGACGCGATAATCCTCGGGCGTCGCGCCACTCGCTACTGCCTGTGCGCCGGGAATGTTCGCCTTCATGCGTTCGCCACCATGCGTTGAGCTGCAGCGCTGCCCGCCGACTTGAGCACGTCACCTGTGACCTCGGTGCCCATCTGTTGTTGTGCCTGTTGCTGCTGCGCGGCCTGCTTCTGCTGCCGGAACTGCGCGACCTTGTCAGCCGGGCGGATGATCGAATCCGGCACGCCGAGGCCCTTGGCTGTCTGCCGTACGGCTTCGTCGGTGTCGATGTTGTCGAGCACCGTCGGATCGACCTGAGCCATGACGGACGCGTCGCCCATGAGCCGCTCGATCGCGGTGACTTCCTCCAGCTTCTGCGCACGCGCGAGCGGCGATTGATACTGGATCGTGAACGGGCGGCCAGAGAGCGACGGCGGTGGCGCCGGAAAGATGCCGGCACGGAACGCGAGGCCGAAACAGCGTGCGATCAGCGGTTGCAGATACTCGGCCTGCAGGCGGCCATAGATCGGCCCCAGCAGCTGACGGATCAGGTCGACGCGCACATGCACTTCCGTGGCCGTCATCGCCGGGCCGTCCTGCGCCTGCAGCTGGTCGGCCATCAGCGTCTTGCGGATCTGGCCTTGCAGCTTCTCGATGCGCTGCTCGGCGAGCTGGAAGTTCGCGCCCGACACGAGCGGCTTCATGCTCTCGACCGAGTTCGCAACGATGATCTTGCGCGGGCCGACCTTGACCGTGCGCGGGTTGAGCACGCCATCGTCCTCGGCGATCCACATGCCCGATACGGCGAGGTCGAGATTCGCATACTCGAGCTTGACGATATCGTTGAGCGTGCGGATGTCGGGCAGCGCATCGAGCAGCGGACCAACGCCGTAGACGCTGTTCGGGATCTTCTTCCATCGCGCGACCACGACGGGCATCTCGTGGTAGCCGGAGTCGCGCACGACGGCCTTGGCTTCGCACGCTATCGTCACGGACGCGATCGGCAGGTTCTTCGCGCGCACCGCATTGACGGCGGATACGCCACGCGGATAGATGCACTGGCAAAACTCGAACTGTTCGTCCTGCCGGCCGTTCTTCGCAGCATCGACGATCTTCTGCGGCAGCTGGTCGCCGCGCTTGTTGAACTCGGCGACGGCCTGCTCGGCGGTCAGCTTGTACGGTCGGAACACGGTGTCGACCACACCGCCCGGCTTCGACGATGCACAGTAGACGCCCGCCATCGGCCAGTGCTCGAAGTACAGGCCGCCGTTCTCGCGGTCCTCATCGATGTAGAGCGCCATCCAGCCGCCCATCGCATCGCCGATAGCGTCAGACGCTTCCGAATCGAAGTTCGCGCTGTGGATGTTTTCCCAGAGCAGCTCGCTTGCGGAGTCGAGCCAGCGCGTGCCAGCGTCATCCGTGCCGTTCACGTGCATCAGGAACCACAGCGAATTGGCCGGCGTCATGCCCGACATGATCGACGCTTCGAGCGTGCGCTTGGCATCGGTGGCCGTCGAATCGAATATGCATGCGACAGCCTGTGCGATCTGCGAGGCGTCCATCGTCGGACCCTGCAGGCCGCTCGCGCGCACGGGATCGGTCAGCATGAAGCAGTCGCGCCACACCTGCTCGTGGACGTTGCGCGCGCCCTTGAGTACGTCGAGACGCCGCGCGAGGGAGCTGCCGAGTTCGTCGCTCATGTCCGCTTATTGCCCGAGAGTGGTTTTCGCCTGCGCCATCACCGACGAGGATGTCGGCGAGCCGGTCTGAGATCCGGCGCCAGTGGCCAGCAGACTCGACGCGGCGCGCTTTTTCTTGTCCGCTGCCGCCTGTGCGTTAGCGGCCTGAGCGGCCTGAGCATCAGCTGCGCTCGCCGCGCCACCGGCGACTGTCGTCGTGGTCGCTGCTGCAGGCGTCTGATCCTTCTGCCACAGGCCGCCCGGATCGAGGAACTTTCCGAAACTGAAGTTACCCATTGCGGCCTCACTTGAAGCGTTGCGGGACGGCAATCTGCTTGGACGGAGCGATCCAGCCTTGCTGCGTCTCGACGGGCGCCGTGATCTCGAACGGGTCAATTTCGTCCTTGTGCGGCAGATGCGCACGCGGATCGAGCGTCGCGACCTTGGGCGCATTCGCGCGGGCGGCCTGGCGTCGTGCGACGTTGGCCTGTGCGGCTGCACGCGCGGCGTCGAGTTCGGCGTTGCTGGCCGTCGACGAGGTGAAGATGACTTCGAGTTCCTTGCGGCGGTTGGCCATCAGACCATCGCGCACGACCGGATCAGCCGCGTTCCATTCGTCGAGCGACATGCCGCTCGCTTCGAAGGCGCCTTCGACGATCTCGTTGATCGTCACGTCGCGTCCGGCGATCTGCATCACGGCATCGTCATCGCCCAGGCCTGCCAGCGTCACAGGCGCGGCGTCGGCGCCCGCTTCACTGCGGATTTCCGGATTGCCCGGTTGCTGCGTTTTGTACTGTCTCGTTCCCATCGCTCACACCTCCGTCACGGTGCGGCGAGTATCGGGCGTGGCGCGCGTCGGATTCCCGACCAGAATCAGGACTGACGGTAGACGCGGCTGGAGAGCCGCGAGCGCGGCATCATGGGAGGATCGTTGACGTCGGCCTTGGTCGCCTCTGCCCAGAAGCGCAGCAGGACGATACCGGACGAATGGCGCGGCTCGTGGCCTAGGTTTTGATAACCGAGAAGGGTCGAGCGCGGAATGCCGGTGAACGCTTCGACTTCGCTCATGGTGAAGCCCGCCCCACGCACCTGATCGAGGACGCGTGACCAGTTGACGACGAGGGGTGCGGGACGGACTTCGAGCATAGGCTATCGCGCTCCTTCGAACAGCGACTCGATATCGCGCAGGAGATCGACGAGATCGCCAGCGACGACGGCTTCGGCGCGCTCGAACTTCTCGCGCATGCGGATCACGCGGCTATGCACCGGGTGCAGCTGCGTCGCGCTCTCGCTGCCAGTACCATCCGCACTTTGGGCACCAGCAGCTGACGCGTTTCCCGATTCACCTGCAGGGGCAGGTTCGGACGGGGCAGCAGCCTCGGCCTCGGTGGATGCAGCGGCAACCGATGCCGAGGCGTCGACGTTTCCCGCTTCACCTTGACCTTGCGACGCATCCGCCTTTGTGCCGTCGTCTTGCGATGCAGTCGAAGCAGACGACGAGGTGTCGCTTGCGGATTGGCCGGCCGCATCCGATGCAGCGTTTGGGACGTCAGCCCCAAGGGTCTCGCTCTGCGACGAGCTGGAACCATCCGTCGTCGCCGATTGGGTCGATGCGGAATCGCTCGCCGGGGCGGAGCTGTCCGAGACAGAACCGGCGTTCACCGTCCCGGAGCCTGCGTTTCCCTCTTCGGCCACGTCGGCGGGCGCGGGCGAGACATCATCGCTCGACGACGGCGACTTTTCCGCAGACTCGGCAGAGGAAGACTCGACCGATGCGGCTGTCGTGGTGCCATCGGTAGTCGTGGCGGTGTCGGCGGTAGGGCTCGCGTCGGCCGCCGAGGATGACTCCCCCAGGTTGGGTTGCTGCTGATCGTCCTGCTTTTGCTGCTCGTCCATGGTTTGCTCCAGTCGGTGTTGCATAAAAAGGCCGGTTCGTTGCATAAAACCGGCGCATCCGTGCGTTACGCAGTGCCCTTGGCCGTCGATTCGTCGACGTCGTGTTTCTTCGCTTGGCCGATCTGATACGGCATCCATTCGGCGTAATAGCCGCCTTCGTTGCCGACGTCGTCGTCCTGCAACAGCGTCGCGCTCGTGCGGCCGTGCGCGTTGCCATTGGCATCAAACACCGCGAGGTTCACGCAGCGATCCGAGTGCACGTACGTCACGAGCGCCGCGAGCTTCTGATCGCTGCCGGAAAGCGCTGCATCCGTTTTCGACGGCGTGAACCAAACAACGCGGCCAATGCTGGGTTTAATCATTGCAATTGCTCCTGTGGGTGTGGGACTGCGGTTTAAGCGTCGCGCGGCAAGCCGTCGACGATCTTGTGAAACCCTTCGAGTTGCTCGTGCAGCTCGGGCGTCAGCTGCACGTATTCGCGGCGGACACGGATGCTTTCGTACTTGATCGACGCCAGCACCGCCGCCTCGCGCATCTCTGTCGGCGTGAACTGATGCTGCATGATCATCGACAGCATCAGATCCACGACCATCCGGAAATTTCGGTCATCGACGTATCGATCGCGAGGCGTAGAGAGGAAGTCACGCGGCATACGAATACCCCTTCCAACGCGCGAAGCTCTGCTCTGCCTGCTCGTCGTCCAGGCACGCGATCGCGCGCTTTTCCATGAGCCACTCGGCCATGCGCGGATCCTCGTTGTTCGAGTTGATCGCATTGACCGTGGCGCGGATGATCTTCGCGGCGAACTGTTCGACGTTCAGCGGGCGCCCGATCGTGCGTTCGAGCACGGCGAGGCGTCGCGCTTCGTGGGCCATGTGCGCGATGAGGCCGTCGCTCAGATGCACGCTGCCATCGGCGTGGCGAATGACAGGTGGTTTTTCGATGGATTCGGTCACGGTTGTCCTCAGTGGTTGTCGCGCCACGCCACGAACGGGCGGCGGATGAATCGGTTGAGGCGTTCGACGGCGGCCGGGTTGGTCTCCAGCTCGCGACGCGATTCGATCTCGCAGGCCGTGCGGATGAACGCCGCGGCTTCCTCGATGGTTGGCTCGCGCGGCGGGACCATCCATTGGCTGATGAAGGCGCGAAACTCGGGATCCTTCGGCAACATGCCGGCGAACTGGATCGGCCTGAGGCGTGGGCGCTTCTCTTCCATCACGCCTCCAGCGGATCAAGCGCGAGGTCAAACTCGCCCTGCGTCGGGCCTTCATCCGTCGACAGCGAACGGATCGTCAGCACCACACGCGCTTCGCCATCCGGCTCGCAACGGCGCGCGCTGTCCGACCAGATCCACTTGTCGTCAACGATCGCAATGCCCTTGAGCGCGTCGTACAGCACCTTGCGTGCGTTATCGACGTCCAGGCACTGCACGTTGTCGTCCCAGTTCGCGCCGAGCTTGCGCTTGCGCGACTCCCAGTCCTGCGGGCGTTTCGGGTACAGGTCGATGTGCACGTGCACGCGGCCCTCGATCGCATCGACGACGCCAGCGGCGCGCAGGATCCAGCCCACCTCGCGCTTGTACGCCTTCGCCTCGCTGCTCGGCGCGGTCATCGTGCGGCCGTTCAGCGGAAACGACTTCCAGTAGCGATTGGCCGAGATCGGATACGGCAGCGTCACGCAAATGCGCGTGTGCGCGCGCGTAGTGGTCGGGGCAAGCGTCATGCTCCAGCTCCGTCAGCGTAAGGGTGGAAGTTAGCCGCGTGCGTCGGGCCGATGATTGGGGCCGTCGGCGTCGTCATCGGGATGGGCTTCTGCTCGCCAAATCCGGCGGTGGCGTCGACTAGTGCGCGCTCGAGCCGAAGCAGCCATGCGCGCGTGCCGCCGTTCTGCTTCTCTGCGGCGGACATGAGCAGGTCGCGACGGTCGGCGGAAATGAGGCGCTGCTGGATCGCCCGGTAGGTGGAGTCCTCGCCGTAGAACGAGCCGCCGATACGCCGGATTTCAAGCGCCGATTCGACGATGTGCATCTGTCGCTCGCGCAGCTCGCGCGTGATGGCGTCGTTGAAGTTCGATGGCTTGTTGACGTGGCAGAAGCAGTACCAGCGGCTTTCGCTGCCGACTGTGCCGAGCAACGGGCAGCCGAATGCTGCGCACATGCCCCATGCGGATCCGTTGGGTTCGCTCATGCTGCGGCTCCCTCGCGCTCGAGGCGCGCCAGTTCGTCGAAGATGCGTTGCTTGAGCTGATCCATCGTCTCGCCGCGGCGCCCATCACCAAAGCCGATTTCGCGGGACTTGCGCAGAATGCCTTCGGGCGTGCGGTGCCAGTCGTCGCGCTTTTTGACGGGCTTCGGATTGAGCAGCTGCTCGACAATCGGTGCGAGATACTTCGGCCCGGGTCGAGCCACGTCGCGTGCTTTGGCCATGTCGGCGGCCGTCAGCAGCAGATCGTCGGTGACCTGCGGGTTGGCGGACCACCCTTGCACGATCGGGTTTGCCGCATTGCAGCCTTCAACGCCGTTGCGGCGCATCAGGACCGATATCGCGGCGGCACGACTGTTCGGGACGATTTCCGAAACAGGAGGCGCCGGCCTTTCTTCGGGCGCAGTGGTGTGAACTACCGCCTGCTCTTCTTTGGTTTTTGTTATGTCCTGTCCGGTCTGGTCCTTCTCCATCTCTATAGCCGTTGGAGGTGCGTCACCTGTTACGTCTCCGGTGACGTCACCTGTTACGCTTTTCGTATCAGGTGCGACGCTTTTTGTCACAGGTTGAGGACTGCCAATAGTCCCGACCAAACGTTCCAGTTCGGACGTCTTTGTGTCCCATGGGGGGACAATTCCATGCTCGCGAAGCTGCTCGAACATCACCTTACGACGTGCTCTGAGACGCTGCTGGCGTGTCTCTTCGTTCTGCTCGCGTTCGGCATGTGCCTCGCGCTTGCCCATCGCTTCGAGGGCCTTCTCAGCGATCACGGGATGGTAGAGACGCCCATCGCTACACAGGATCCAGCCACGCAACGCAATTGCCTTTCGCTTGCGCCACGCTGGCAGTTCGATACCGGCGAGATGCGCAAGCAACCGATCGTCGCTCGGCAGACTGGCGGCAGGAACCTGCTTCCATGACTTCGCCCAGAGGCGGAACGCAGTCTTGAATTCGTCGCCGGTGGAAAGCCCGAACGTGTCGCTGTCGATCACACGCTCAACATCCAGCGGCATCCAGCGATAGCCCGCAAGATCGCAATCGGCGGGAGTGAGCGGATTCGGGAGCACGTCCATGGTCACTTCTCCGCCATGCCTTCGATGCGGCCGACGAGACCGAACAGCGTGCGGATGTGGTCCCACACGCGGTCTTTCACGCGGCGCACCTCGTGCTGTTCGACAACACCGTCCTCGAAGGTCTTGTTGACCTCGCGGCCGATCTCGCCATTGGTCTCCCACGTCTTCGCCATCAGCTCGATGACATCGGCGTCGGCGCAGTTTTCAGGCTCGGGGACTTCAAGGCACGTCAGGCCCAGCTCGCGCGCGAACGCGATCGCGATGCGCTTGTCGTTCGACACGACAGACATGCGCACGGCCTCGGCGAGCGTCAGGTGATTGATCGACTGGTTGGGGTTGACCTTGTTGCGCAGAAGCGCGGCGGACATACCCATGCGCGGCCCGAGTGATTCAGTGCCCCCCGGATAGTCGTGCGCAACTGCGTAGGCTGCGTCTGCTGTATTCACGGATGCTCCGTAGCGAATGTTGTGCAGCGCGGCAGTGAAAGTGTTTAATCCACTAAACCGCAGCCTGCGGGGAATCAGGCTGCGGCTTGTTCGAGCGGATAGAGGTCGGGCCGAAGCTCATGACGGCTGACGCCCGACACCTTTTCGATGGGGAGAACGCGTTCTGCCGGGACGCGGCCGCTCGAGCACATTTTCTGGACGGCCTGAGGGGAACAGGTGGCGCCCAGCTTAGAAAGTTCGCGAGCAAGAGCGGACTGCCCGCCGACGGCGGCGCACGCGCGGTGAATAGCGGAGGTTTCCATGATGGTGGACGATCCGGTTGTTGATCTACAACCGAAAGTTACACCTTACAACTACGAAGATCAACCACTTTTTGCAGTGCCATCTACAACCGGTTTTTGTACTATCCGGGGCATGAGCGACATCACCATTGGCACGCGCATAAAAGAACAACGACTTCGGGCGGGACTGAATCAGTCCGAGCTCGGGCGCGCGCTCGGCATCAGTCCGCAGGCAGTTCAAAAGTGGGAGGACGGGAAATCGTCGCCCCGAAACAACAAACTGCCCGAACTCGCGGCGGCGCTTAGCACATCGGTGCGAGAACTGATTCGCGGAACAGCGCTGGAAGGAATTGCCGAATCAGATGGTAAAAATGATGTAAGCGGCGGTAGAGTTTCCCCCCTCAGAGGCGCCAGGCAAGGCGCATCAAAGGAGAGATCCGGCCTTGTACCTCTCATATCATGGGAGCAAGCAGCCGAATGGGGGCAAAAATTGACTACCGCGAACGTTGAAGCCGAGGACTGGCTCCGTTGCCCGTTTGATCACGGGTCCGAAGCCTTCGTTGCAGAAGTGACTGGCGAAAGCAACTTCGATCCGGGTGGACCGAAGTCTTATGCGCCGGGCGAGTTGGTGTATGTGGATCCTGCGAAGGAACCAGCAAACCGCAGCATGGTAGTCGTCAGAATCGACCGCGAGGAACGCGCATCGCTGCGGCAGCTGCTGACGGATGAAAGCGGCACCCGGATTTTGCGCACGCTCAACCCGAACTGGCCGACACACAAAGCGTCGGCGATGCCGGAGAATGCGAGAATCATCGGTGTGGTGATAGGGAAATTCGTACCCGAATGACAGACCTTGAGTCATCCGCGATAGATCTGGCCTGTGGCGCCGTCGCAATCCTGCTGACGGCCGCCGTTTTCTGGGGTATCGCACGCTCGATGTTTTTCTACGCGGCCTTGAAGGTCGCGTTTTTACTTTCATGGGGTGCAGTCGCGATCGTCGGGCCACTGGTGGCGTACGTCGTCGTGTACCTGCAACAGGGCGAGCCGATAAAAGGCGCCTTAATCGTTGGGCTCTATCTGGTCGCGGTTGGCATACCCTTCATTGTCTGGGGATGGCCGAAACTGCGAGCGCTGACCGACCGGCCCTTCTGACGCGCTCCAGCGCGTTCCGCCTTCGGGCGGATTTTTTTCGCCTCGAATTACAACTTTCGCTTGCAGTCATAAGTTGTAGGTTGTAATCTGTAGTTGTAGTCAGACACAACCACGCGCTCCCCGGCGCATGAGAGGCAGACCATGAAGAGTTACATCATCATCGACCGCCAGACCGGCCAACAGGTCGGCGGGACGTACAAGAGCCGCGTGCGCGCATCGCGCCGCGTGGATCAACTCGACAACGCATACGGCGCGTATCGCTACGCCGTGCGCACGGTCTACGCAGACTGAGGCGCGCAATGCGAAACGCTCAACAATCTCTTGCTGCCGAGCTGGCCGACGTATCGGCTTGGCACGCTCAACGCCTCTACGGCGAGATCGACCACTTCGACGACACGCCCGACGTTGACGTCGACGAAGGCAAGTATGGCTATTGCCCGGCTTGCGAGTGCAATGTTCGCGCGGTGCGCATCGACTACGGCTTTGGCTTCGAACACGGCAGCGTGAGCGGCTATCACCGCGACGAGCGCGACGAGTGCCCGACGTGTGAAGGCCCGCTTGAAGCGGAGCGCGACCTCGAAGACGAGTCGGAGGCCTGATATGTCCAATTTCAAACACCCCGGGCCGTGGACGTTTGGCTTGGCTGACGTTGATGACAGCGTGGACCAGAAGCCGTTCGATTACACCGGTCCTGGCTATTACGACAACCCGTACATTTTCGACGCGCACGGAAAAGAAATCATCGGCTGCGATGAGTACAACGTCTTTCTTGGCGGAGCGGACGTTGCGCGCCTTTGCACTGCTGCGCCCGAGCTGCTCGAAGCACTTCAAAAAGCGCTCGATTTCATCGACGACATTCGGCAAGAACTGCACAACCGTCGCACTGCGGACTGGTATCCGGAAGGCGCGAACAACGCTGCCCTTTCGATGAGCGAAGACATGCGCCTGCTGGGCAACGCGTGCGCGGACTTCAGCGTAGGCGACGTGCTTAGCAAAGCGACGGGGGCCTGAAATGGAGATCAACCCACAAAAGGTCATCGACGCGATCAATGCGCTCAAGGCAGCGGCCGACGCGATGCTCGCCGATCAGGCCCACGTGCTTACCGCTGCGCAGTGCATCGAGGCAGCGTCCGCGCTGCAGGCGTCCGTCCAGATCGCGGGCGTACGCACTTTCCACGTGACGGGAGTGCACTGACATGGGCCTTTCCCTCTTCGCTGGCTGGCTGATCGTCGCGACGCTCGCCCTTCTGTTCATCCGAGGCGCTTGTGGACCAAAGCACTGAGCGCCGCTCATTCCGCGCGAAGCGTCATGAACCGGTGACGCATTCACGCCTACAGGGCGCTGACTTCCTGCTGGTGCTGTGGTCCGCGCTGTTCGGTTCCTGCTTCACCGCCCTTGCGCTCATCGGTCTGTTTGGCGGGCGCTTTCTCAACGTGATTTGTGGAGGCTGACATGCCCATCAAATTCAAAGACCTGTCGATGGACGCGCACGAGCAGGCGCGCAAGGCCGATCTGGCGCGCACGTATGAGTACGTCGACAGCCACGAAGAACGCCTGGAGCGCGCGAAGGAACTGCTCGGCGACAGGTACCTGCTCTCGCCGAACTACAACGGCCACTACGTGCCGATGCTCACGAAGAAGGTGACGCAGTGAGCCCGATCGCAAATCGCCGTGTGTTCCTCGAACGCGCCAATGCACTCGTGAAGAAGTCGCAGCCCGATCTGCACGACCTGAGCTCTTTCTGCGAATCGCTGGCAGACGTAGCGACCGACATCATCGGCGCGGAGTGCCGAATCATCATCAAGGTCAACTCAGCACAGCTCGACAAGGCTATAGCCATCGCCGAAGCGGCTGAAAAGGCAGGTGCGCGATGAGCTTCCTCAAAGGCGCAGCCCACCTGCTGCTCATCTGGTTCGCCATCGTTGCGGTGCTCGCCGGAACGGCCGTCCTGACGGTCGCATACGACGTGCTGGGCAACGTCGTGCGTGACATTCAACCCGCCCATTACACCAAAGGCTCTGTATGAACGCTCCAGAAATGAACCGTCTTGGCTTTATCGGTGGCAGCGACGTCGCCGCAATTCTCGGCGTCAGCCCGTGGAAAACGCCGCACGAACTATGGCTGCAAAAGACCGGCCGCGCGCCGCGTGAAGAGATCACGCCCGAGCAGAAGAAGCGATTCGACCGCGGTCACCGTCTCGAACCTGTCGTTCTCCAGATGCTCATCGACCGCCTGCAGGATGACGGCCACGACGTGCAGCTGGTGCGCACGAACGAGCGCTATCAGGATGCCGAGCATCCCTTCATGGCATGCGAAATCGACTTCGAGCTGATGCTCGACGGCGAGCACATCAATGGCGACTGCAAGACCGTTCACCCGTTTGCCGCGAAGAAATGGGGCGAAGAAGGCACGGACGAAGTGCCGATCGAATACGCCGCGCAGTTCATGCATGGCCTCGGCATCACCGGCCGGCAGAAGTGCATCGTCGCAACGCTGATCGGTATGGACGATCTGCTCATCTACATGATCGAACGCGACGACGAGACGATCGCCGGCATTCGCGGGCGCGTTGTTGAGTTCTGGAACGAATGCATCGTCGCCGATACGGCGCCCGATCCTATCGACTTCGACGACTGCAAGGCCATCTATGCGAAGTCCAACGGCGGCAGCATCGAAGCCACCAGCGAGATCCGCGACGCCGTGTTCAATCTCGCCGAGGCCAAGTCGAAGATCAAGATTCTGGAGCGCACCGAAGAGGAATTGAGCTATCGCATCACCGCATTCATGCAGCCCAACGCGACGCTCACCTTCGGCGGCAACGTCATCGCCACCTGGAATAACCAGAACGATACGCGCATCGACCAGAAGCTGATGAAAGAGCAGGCGCCGGAACTGTTTCAGCAGTACTGCCGCACCAAAGAGATTCGCGTCCTGCGGCTGAAGCTCAAGTAAGCACGATCCATCACCACAGTAACCGCCCTCCTTTATTTCCGATTTTCATAAGGACAAGAAAATGAGCACGTCGCAACAACTCAAGAGCGTTGCCACTGGCAAGAAAGACAACCCGGTCGCCTCGTTCAGCAGCTTCCTCGACAAGTTCAAGCCGCAGATGGCGCTCGCGTTGCCGAAGCATCTGACGGCCGATCGCATGGCACGCCTTGCCGTGACGGCCTTCAGCTCGACGCCCAAGCTGCAGGAGTGCGAGCCGAAGACGATCGTCGCCGGCATCATGACTGCTGCGACGCTCGGTCTTGAGATCGGCGTCGACGGTCAGGGTTTTCTCGTGCCCTACGGCCGCACCTGCACGTTCGTGCCGGGCTGGAAAGGCCTCGTCGATCTGGTGTCACGCAGCGGACGCGCAACGGTCTGGACTGGTGCCGTGTTCCAGGGCGACGAGTTCGACTATGCGCTCGGCGACACGCCGTTCATCCGCCATCGTCCGGGCGAAGAAAACGACCCGGACCTGATGACGCACGTCTATGCCGTGGGCCGCGTCAATGGCTCACAGCATCCCGTCATCGAGGTTTGGACGGTTGGCAAGGTGAAGAAGCACCGCGACAAGTACAACAAGCAAGGCGGCAAGCATTACAGCTTTCGCGATTGGGAAATGTACGCGCGCAAGATCCCGCTGCTGCAGGTGCTCAAGTACATGCCGAAGTCGATCGAGCTGTCGAACGCGATCGCACTGAGCAACGCTGTCGATGAGGGCAAGCACGCGGTGATCGACGGCGACTTCGTGCAGGTCACCGACCCTGATCTTGGTGGCACGGTCGACCAGCAAACGGGTGAGATCACAGACCAGCGCGCGGCGCAGCAGGACGCCATCCTCCCAGCCTATGGCGAGTTGCTCGGGCAGATCCAGAAGGCCGATAGCGTCGACATTCTCGACCTCGTGATGGACTCCGCGCGCGATCTCCCGCAGGCCGAGCAGACGAAGCTCCAGCAGGCCTACGAAGACCGCAAAGAAATCATCCTGAAGGCGTAACCACTCGCCATCGCCACCACAACGGAGAACAGCATGAAATACGTGTCCATTAATTCCGAGCGTGCCGAAGCCATCGAGCGCGAAGTCGGCATTCAGTTCAAGTACGTCGACGGCAACATCAAGGGCATCCATATCCCTGTCGGCGACAGCTTTATCAAGGTCGAGATCGACAGCTATTCAGTCAAGGTGATCGAGCCTGCGCCGCTGCCGAAGGCGATGAAGTTCCGTGTCGCGGGCAACGTGATGGACTTCATCATCGCGCGTGATTTCGATCACTACCATGAGGCCGAAAGCGCGATTCAATGCTACCGCACGAAGGCCGCCGATCCCGCTGATGTGAAGCTCGAAATTCAGGAAGTCGAAGTCAGCGTCAACACAGACGGAACGTACGCCGACGAGCGCGTGCTCCCGGTAGAAGAAATTCCGTTCTGAGGATCGAGCCAATGAAACCCATCCTCTTCTACGACACCGAAACGAACGGCCTGCCACTGTGGAATGCGCCGTCTGACCATCCAGGCCAGCCGCACATCACGCAGCTGGCAGCGGAATTGTTCGACACCGACAGCGGCCGCACGCTTGCGTTCATGGACTTCCTGATCTATCCGGAAGACTGGTTCATTCCGAATGATCTGGAGCAGCTGACAGGCATCACGAACGAGCTTGCGCAGCGATTCGGCCATCCAATGGACGATGCACTCAGGACGTTCATGCAGATGTGGTGTGAGGCCGACCTGCGCGTCGCGCACAACGAGTCGTTCGACCAGCGCATGGTGCGCATCGAGGCCATACGCACGCTCGGCGAGAAGCACGGATTCCACGAAGACTGGAAG
>Ga0153956_1000679_pt1 | contig 35538 bp, 32 predicted proteins | sample TSFL040MetaG_FD_104704 | JGI IMG/M metagenome (GOLD analysis project Ga0153956, IMG submission 104704) | Attine ant fungus gardens microbial communities from Florida, USA - TSFL040 MetaG | ecosystem: Host-associated > Fungi > Mycelium > Unclassified | place: USA: Florida, Wekiwa Springs... | reverse complement strand
GCGGGCGTCGAGCACATGGGCCGTGTCGGCTTCCCGGTCAGCGAGGGTTCTCAGGAGCAGTTCGGCCGGGGCTTCTCCGAAGAGCTTCTGGAGCGCTATGAGTTGATCCCGCAGGGCCTCGGCGCGGAGATGATCGCCGACCAGTACGACATCTCCCGCAAGGAGCTGGACGAGTTCTCGGCACGCTCCCACGCGCTGGCCGAGAAGGCGACCGCGGAGGGCCTGTTCGGGCGCGAGGTGCTGCCGGTCGAGGTCGACGGTCGCACCGTCACCGCCGACCAGGGCATCCGCCCCGGATCGACCGTCGAGGCGCTGGGCGAACTGCGACCCGCCTTTCGCGAGAACGGAAGGCTGACCGCCGGCAACTCCTCGCAGGTCTCGGCCGGCGCCGCGGCCTTGCTGCTCGCCAGCCCTGCGAAAGCGGATGAGCTCGGCCTTGTCCCGCGGGCCAAGATCGTCGATCAGGTGGTCCTCGGTGTCGACCCGATCACGATGCTAACCGGCCCGATTCCGTCGACGGCGAAGATCCTCGAGCGCAACGGGATGACGATGAGCGACATCGACCGGATCGAGATCAACGAGGCGTTCGCGTCGGTTCCGCTCGCCTGGATGCGGGTGCACGACCCCGACCCCGATCGGGTCAACCCCCGTGGCGGGGCGATCGCACTCGGACACCCGCTCGGCGCAACCGGCGCTCGGCTCATGACGACGCTCCTCCACGAGATGGAGGACGCCGACGTGGAGATGGGCTTGGTGACGATGTGCTGCGGCGGCGGTCTCGGCACCGCGACGCTGATCCAGCGGGTCTGAGATGGGCCTCAACCGAGACCTCCTCGGTCGTATCTACCGAGCCGAGGAACCATTCGAGGTGACGCGCGGCAAGCTGCGCGAGTTCGCCGTCGCCCTGGGCGGGGAGCTGGAGGTCGACGTCGCGCCGCCGACCTTCGCCTTCGTCGCCACCCTGCGGGCGCGCCGCCTCCTGCTCGACGATCCGGCGCTCGGCCTTTCCTACGGACGCGTCGTCCACGGCGAGGAGGGCTTCGCCTACGAGCGCCCGATCCGGGTCGGCGACCTGTTGACCGCGACCGCGACCGTCGCCTCGATCGAAGAGCGCGGCGCCAACGAGATGCTGCGCTGGGAGGAAGAGCTGACGGACGCCGACGGGCAGCTCGTCTGCCGTGCGGCCGGGACGGCCGTCTCCCGCGGCACCGCCGGCGGTGCCTCATGACCGCGATCCCTTCCGTCGGCGATCGGATGCCGACCTGCGAGGTCGAGGTCGGCCGTGACAGCGTGATCCGCTACTGCGGCGCTTCCGGGGACTTCAACCCGCTCCACTGGAGCGACCGCGTCGCCATCGACGCCGGCCTGCCCGGGGTGATCGCGCACGGGATGCTGACCATGGGCGTCGCCTCCCGGGTCCTGCTCGAATGGTGCGGCGATCCGGGCGCCGTCGTCTCCTACCGGAGCCGGTTCGCGCGGCCCTTCCCGGTGCCCGACGAGGCCGAGCCGCCGCGGATCGAGATCGCTGCCGAGGTGACCGCGGTCGAGGGAGATCTGGTCACGGTCGGACTGTCGGTCAGGCAGGGCGACGACGACCTTCTGAGCCGGGCCGAGGCCCAGCTCCGGTGGCCGGGCCAAGCCTCAACCGCAAACTGAAATCGAAGGGAAGTAGAGAAATCGTCAGAGATATCAAGAACGTCAGCTACGACTACTCGGGACAGACGGTCCTGGTCACCCGCGGCAGCGCGGACAGGGACGCGCGCACGCGCTCGGCTTCGCGAAGGCCGGCGCCGACATCGTCATCTGCGAGCCGGACCGTCAGTTCGACACCGTCCCCTACGCGGTCGGCGGCCCGGACGAGCTGAATGCGGTCGCGGCCGAGGTAGAGGGAGGCGTTGGGCGTCAGGTGCATGCCGGCCGTCTGTGACGTCAGCGACACGGCGCAGGTCAGGGCGATGGTCGACGACGCGATCGCCGAGCTCGGAAACTTCGTCCGCTCGCACAAGCCCCTCGCAACCGATGTAGACGTTCGCGTGGGTGAGGCGATCGCGGACGGTATCCAGGGGCTCACCGGTGTCCATGTTGGAGAGGTCGACCTTGGCCTCCAGCAACTCGTCGATCCGCGGCAGGATGTCATCGCCGGTGAAGACCGCGACCGGGCCGAGCGAGTCCCCCCAAAAGGCCAGGCCGGTGCCCAGCGTGATGCTCCTCATCGATCCCTCACCGCTTCCTCTCTTCCTCGGGGTCTGGAATAATTATGCATATGGTTATTATGGATCGAATGGAGCTCGGAGAGATAGAGACGGTCCGTGAACGCGCTTCCGCCCTCGCCGCGGAGCTCGAGCCACTGGCCGCGGAGGCCGATGCGTCGAGCGAGTTGCACCCGGGAGTACTCGCCGCGGTCACGGCCAGTGGCTTGTCGGCACTGACGGTGCCCGCCGCCTGGGGTGGCGCGTCGGAGAAGGTCGACCCCCTCGCCGTCTGCGTGGTGCGCGAGGTTCTGATGGGAACCTCCTCTCACGCCGACTCGCTCTTCGCCCTGCAGGGAATCGGCAGCCATGCGATCGCACTCGGCGGCTCCGACGAGCAGCGGGAGGAATGGCTACCCCGCGTCGCCTCGCTCGAGGCGATCGCGGCCCTCGCGATGACCGAGCCCGGGGCGGGTTCCGACCTCAAGGCGCTGACCACTACCGCGACGGCCGACGGCGACGGTTTCGTCATCGATGGGCGCAAGTCGTTCATCTCGAACGCCGGCGTAGCCGACTTCTACACCGTGCTCGCCCGCGAGGGCGAGCAGTACTCGTTCTTCCTCGTCCCCGCCAACTCGATCGGACTCACCGTCGAGCCGCTGCCCCCGCTCATATCCCCCCATGTGATCGGTGACCTGGGTCTCGAAGGAGTCCGGGTCGGCGGCGGAGCCCGGATCGGCGCCGCGGGCGAAGGCTTCCGCCTCGCCCTCAGCACCCTCGCGACCTTCCGGATATCGGTCGCGGGCGCAGCCGTCGGGCTCGCCGACGCGGCCTTGCGGGAGGCCGCGCGGCACGCGGGCGAGCGGGTCCAGTTCGGCCGTCCCCTGGCCGAGCTGGGCCCGGTCGCCGCGCTTCTCGCAGACTCATGGGCCGAGGTCGAGTCGACTCGCCTGCTCAGCTACGAGGTGGCTCGCGCCGCCCGCGAGGACCCGCTCGCGAACCTCGATCGCTCGTCCCTCGCCAAGCTTGCCGCCACCGAGGCGGCCTCGCGGGTGGTCGACCGCTGCGTCCAGGTGATGGGGCGCTGGGGCCTGGTGGACGGCTCCAAGGTCGAGAAGCTCTACCGCCAGGCGCGGCCGCTACGGATCTATGAGGGCGCTTCCGAGGTGCTCCGCCTGGGAATCGCCCGGCGGCTGGTCGCCGAGGTCGGGGCCGGGAGTCAGCGCTGATGGACCTGGGACTGACGGACCGTGTCGTGATCGTCACCGGTTGCAGTCGCGGCCTCGGCCGGGCGATGGCCGAGGCGTTGGCAGACGAGGGCGCGCGCGTGGTCGCGGTGGCCCGAAGCGAGGGCCCGTTGCGCCGGTTGGCCGAGTCCCGTCCAGGACGGATCGTGCCGCTGGTCGCGGACATGCGCGACGCGGCACGCCTGGCCGAGCTTCCCGCCGAGGTGGCGAGCACCGAGGGGCGGCTCGACGCACTCGTCAACAACGCCGGGATCGCGCCGGCCGGCAGCTTTCTGGAGGCGACCCCGGAGTTCCTGCGCGACGTGTTCGAGGTCAACGTGATCGCCCCCGGCATCCTTTCCCGCGGCGCGGCCGAGGTCTTCATCCCGCAGGGGGGCGGCAAGATCGTCAACGTCGCCTCCATCTCGGCCATCCGCGGCAAGGCCGTCTTGGCCGCCTACTCGGCTTCCAAGGGAGCGCTGGTTCAGCTGACCAGGGCGCTCGCGGCAGAGTGGGCGCAGCACGAGATCCAGGTAAACGCCATCGCCCCCGGCGGCTTCATCACCGAGGCCCAGCAGGAGGTACTCGACTCCGAGGACATGCTGACTCGTCGCGTCCGCAAGATCCCCGCCCGGCGGATGGGTGAGCCGGCCGAGATCGGCCCTCTGACCTGCTTGCTCTGTTCGTCGGGCTCCGACTTCGTGACCGGTTCCGTCTTCGTCGTCGACGGCGGCGAGACCGCGAAGATCTGAACGCCGCCCGGCGCTCCCGTCACTGCCAGTCGACGACCTCGTCGATGAGGACGGGGTAGCGCTCGGCGACGAATTTGGCATAGCGTTCCATGTGCTCGCGCATCAGGCTCTCGGCTTTCTGCGCGTGGCCCTTGGCGATCGCCGAGGCGACCTGACGGTGAGCGTCGACAACCTCCTGACGGGCGTCGACCGGGAACAGCATCCCGCCCGCCACGCGGTCGTGGAGGATCCCCTCGAGCGAGTGGCTGAACAGGAAGATGATCGAGTTACCGGCCAGCTGGGCAACCATCATGTGGAAGTCGGCGCTTGAGTCAAGGTAGTGGCGGTCATCTCCCAGGTCGGTCTGCTGCGCCGCCTCCAGCAACGCTTCGACTTCCTCCGGGTGCTGCTCGCGCCGTTCGGCGGCGAGCCGGGCCAACACCGGCTCCATGATCAGGCGCGCCTCCATCAACTCGGCGTAGGTCATTCCGCCGACCTGGAAGTAGAGCGCCGACATCCGACCGAAGTCTTTGGTCGAGACCTTGGCGACCACCGGGCCGCCGCGTGGGCCCGCCTTGATCGAGATCAATCCTTGGACCTCGAGGATCCGCAGCGCCTCGCGCAATGAGGCACGCCCGACGTCGTACTCCTCCAGCATCTCGGCCTCGGCCGGAAGCTGATCGCCCTCGGTCAGGCCCTCGGCTCCGATCCGCCGCACGATCTCGTGGGCGACCGTTTCGGCCACCTTCGCTCCCCTCCTGATCGGAGAGCGTCCGTCCCGCCCGCTGGATATCCCGTTCTCTGCCATTAGTTGCAAGATACTGCCACGCTGAGATAGCGCTCAGACGCTGATCCTGAGGCCGTGGACCGCGCCGTCAGCCTTGTTCGGGATCGCCGGCCCCCACCCGTCGCGCGTAGGCGACGAACCAGTCGATCGCGTCCGGATTGGCCAAGGACGCGCGACTGACCACCTGTGCGGGGTCCGCGCCCATCAGGATCCGCTTGACCGGGACCTCGGTCACCTTCCCGGTCAGCGTGCGAGGCACCGCCGGGACCACGATCATCGCGTCGGGAACGTGACGGGGCGAGCAACGCTCCCGGATCGCGCCCGCGATTCGTCGTCGCTCCTCGTCGTCGAGGACTCGGCCGTCCGGGAGGGAGAGGAAGAGCTCCATCCGCCCTTCGCCGTCCTCGCTCGGCAGGTCCACCACCAGGGCGTCGGACCCGGCGCCTGCCGCGGCGACCGCCCGGTAGATCTCGCTGGAGCCCATGCGGATGCCGCCTCGGTTGATCGTCGAGTCGCTACGTCCGTGGATGATCGCGCCACCGCGCGGGGTCATCTCCAGCCAGTCGCCGTGTCGCCAGAAGCCGGGGTAGGACTCGAAGTAGGAGTCGCGCAGCCGGCTGCCATCCTCGTCACCCCAGAATCCCAGGGGCATCGACGGCATCGGCCGGGCGATCACCATCTCCCCCACCTCGCCGACCGTCATCTCCGCCCCCATCTCGTCCCAGACCTGGACATCGACGCCGAGCGCGGGCCCCTGCATCTCCCCCGCATAGACAGGCAGGGTAGGAACGCCCCCGACGAAGGAGGTGCAGACGTCGGTGCCGCCGCTGCCGGAGAAGATCCAGACGCCTGGACCGAGCTCGCCGGCGAGCCAGTCGTAACCCTCGGGTGGGAAGGGTGAGCCGGTGGTGCCGACCGAATGGAGGGCGGCCAGCTCGCGGCCGTCGCCGTGCGGCTCGAAGCCCGCTTCCATCAGACGCAGAAAGTAGGCCGATCCGCCGCCGAGACAGGTCGCCCCGCTCTCCTCGGCGAGATCCCAGAGACGCTCGGGTCCGGGATGGAGCGGGTCGCCGTCGTAGAGGACGATCGCGCAGCCGTTCAGGAGCACGCCGAGCTGGAAATTCCACATCATCCAGCCGGTCGTCGTGTACCAGAGCAGCGTCTCTTCCGGTTTGGCGTCGACGTGGAGCGCGGTGCGCTTCAGCTGCTCGAGAAGGATGCCGCCGTGGCCGTGGACGATCGCCTTCGGTGGGCCGGTGGTGCCGGACGTGTAGAGAATCCAGAGCGGATGGTCGAAGGGCACCATCACGACCTGCATCGGAGCATCTGGCTCCGAGATCTCGGCGAAGTCGATCGTGTCCGCCGGGCGCTCCCGGCCAAGGTAGTCGAGGACGGCGACGACCTCGAGCGAGGGCAGCGCCGCCCGGATCGCGGCAATCACGTCGCGGCGGTCGTGATCACGGCCGCGGTAGCGGTATCCGTCGACCGTCAACAACAGCTTCGGCTCCACCTGGCCGAAGCGGTCGATGACGCTGCCCGCGCCAAGGTCCGGCGAACAGCAGGACCACACCGCGCCGAGCGACGCGACGGCAAGGAAGGCGATGGCGGTCTCAGGGATGTTCGGCAGATATGCCGCGACCCGGTCGCCACGGCCTACCCCGAGCCGCCGCAGGCCCGCGGCAAACTCGGCGACTGCCCGCTCCAGCTCGCCCCAGGTGAGGCGCTCGAGCGGACGCAGCTCGGAGGTCGAGATGATCGCGATCGCCTCAGGGTCACGATCGCGGAACATCTGCCGGACGTAGGAGAGACGCGCGCCGGGCAGCCATTCGGCGGATGGCATCCGCTCGGCGGCAAGGACGGTCCCCGGGTCCTCCTCGATCTCCACGGCGAAGTAATCGATCACCGAGCGCCAGAAGGCCTCCAGGTCCGTGACCGACCAGCGCCAAAGGTCCGAGTAGGCATCGAATCGGAGTCCCCGCTCGGCCTCGAGCCAGCGTTCGTAAGCGGTCAGGGCGGAGCGCTCGACCCGCTCCTCGTCCGGCTCCCAGATGGGTTCGATCTCAAACACAGCGGTCAATATTAACTCTAATAACCATATGCAGTGTTATTCTGCGGACATGCCCGAGACCACGACCGACGGAGCCAGGCCGACCGCATTCGAGCCGATCCGGTTCCTCTCTTTCGTCACCCACATCCCGCACCGCGAGGACATCGATGCCTCGATCGCCAGGGCGCTCGATTGGGGCGTCGATTACATCGTCGCCCAGGGGACCGGCTCCGATTGGGGTGCCCATTGGTTGGGCAGCGGCACCTTCCCGGCGACCGATATCGCAGGCAACTGCCGCCCCTACCTGAAGGCCGCGGTCGAGCACGGTATCCCGTTCGTCTTCTCGGTCGGGATCGCCGGGGGCAGCGTTCACCTCGACGCCTCGCTGAAACTGCTCGGCGACCTCTGCGCGCGCGAAGGGTGGAACCTGCGGGTCGGCGTCCTCGACACCGAGGTCGACCGCGAGGAGCTGGCGGGGATGATCGAGGAGGGCACCGAGGTCGTCCAGGTCGACCCGACCGACGATCTGCCGCGGAAGCTGTCCGGCGGAGAAGCGCGCGAGCTCCTCCGCACGGTTGCCCTCGCCGGCCCGGAGCCGATCGTGGACCTGCTCGCCGACCCTGACCTCGACGGCGTGATCACCGGCCGCGCGCTCGACATCGCCCTGTTCATGGCCCCTGCGATGGCCCGCGGCATCCCGCGGGCTGCCGCCGCACACCTCGGCAAGGCGCTCGAGTGCGCCGGCCTCGCCCTCTCCCCTCCTGACAGCGCCGAGCCCGTCTGGGCCGCGGTGGATCCGGAGGGCGTGACGGTCCGCTCGCCCAATCCGAGGCTGGCCGCAACCGTCCGCTCGATCGCCAGCCACGGCTTCTATGAGCGTTCCGACCCGACCAGGGAGGACAATCCGGGGGGTCGACTCGACCTCAGTGACTGCGTCTATGAGGCCGGCGACGATGGCTCACTGCGGATCACCGGAGCGCGCTGGATCGAGGCCCCCTACACGCTCCTGATCGAAGGCGCGAAGCTGACCGGCTACCGCAGCATGGTGATCATGGGGGCCCGCGATCCGCTCCTTCTAGGACAGTGGGAAGGATGGGTTGAGGCGATGAAGCTGAGCGTCCGCGACGCCCCCCGCTTCTCCCACCTCGAGGAGGGTGCCGACTACCGGATCAACGTCCGCCCCTACGGCGTCCCCGACGACCTCGATCCGAACGCGCCACCGAAGATGGAAGCTGCCTTCATCCTCGACGTCATCGCCTCCGACCAGGAACTCGCCTCGGAGATCGCCTACTTCGGCTTCATCCGCCTCTTCATCGGCCCCTATCCGGGACGAAAATCGACCGCCGGCAACGTGGCGATCCCGATGATGCCGGTGGTGATCCCGACCGGCGCGGTCTACGCGTTCGGCGCCTACCACCTATTGCCGATCGAGGAGCCCGGCGCGCTCTTCCGCAGTCGCAAGATCGAGCTCTCCACGGCGGTGACGGCATGAAGTTGCACGAATTGGCGGGCGTTGTCCGCTCCAAGAACGCCGGCCCTTTCAAGATCACGATCGACATCTTCTTCGATGACCTCGAGAGCTTCGAGCGCGTCCGCCGCTCCGGCGTCCTCGATCCGGCCTCGGTCGCATCCGTGTTCGGCATACCGGAGTCCGACGTGGTCGGCTCCTTCTGGGAGGAGCGGGCAATGGGCGCGAAGGTCACGCTGCGCAAGCGGCCCTCCTCCAATGACATGCGCTGTGCCGATGTATTCGGCGCGCACCAGTACTTGGAGCTGGCGTATGCCGACGTCGACTAGCCGGCGCCGCTAGCTCCGGGTCAACTCGACGACCGCGGCAAAGCGCTCCATCTGGCGCATCGCCTCGAGCTGCGGCAGTCCGGGCCACTGAGGCTTGAGGACGAAGTGGGTCATCCCGGCGCGACGCTCCAGGTCGAGAAGCCGCTCGGCGCATTCTTCGGCGTTGCCGAGGATGAAACGTTCCTCGAGATCCTCGACGTCGGTGCCGCCGAACTCGCCCGCGTGAGAGTCGAGATCGGTTCCGAGCCCCATCTTCAAGTAGGTCTCGAAGCGGCCGCGAGAGCGCAGGTCGGCTTCGCGGATCGCCGTCTCGCGGTCGTCGGCGACGACGAGCTCACGGCGAACGGGGAAGTCTCCCTCGGTGGGCAGTCCGCATGCCTCGCGTTCCTCAAGGTAGGCCTCGCGCAGCGCGACGAGGCCCTTGTGGGTCGGGAACGGAGGCGCGTACCAGCCGTCGGCGATGCGCGCGGCGCGCCTCACCGCCTTCACCGACTGTCCGCCGATCCAGATCGGCAGGTGGTCCTGGACCGGCAAGGTGACCGGCTCCATGCGCTCGATCTCGAAGTGCTTGCCGTAATGCTCGAAGGGCTCTCCGGACCACAGCTTCTTGATCACCTCCAGGGACTCCTCGAAGCGGCCGACGCGGGTCTTGCGGTTGACGCCGAAAGCCCGAAACTCACGGTCGGCATAGCCGAGCCCCACGCCGAGGACGGCGCGGCCGTCGGTGATCGCATCGAGCGCCGCCATCTGCTCGGCCACCTCGATCGGGTTGACGAGCGAGAGCAGGATGATCCCGGTGGCGACCCGCATCCTCGGCGCGAACTGCGAGAGATGAGCCAGGTAGGGGACCGGCTGGTAGTAGCGCAACTGCTCGCCGAGGAAATGCTGGCCGCAGCCGAGCAACTCGAAACCCATCTCTTCGGCGGCGCCAAGGATCTCGCGGTGCTCGGCGAGCTGTTGAGCTGGCGGAGTCTCGCGCCCGTGCACCGACGTCGCCTGGATCCCGAACTTCATCCTCGGCCTCCCTGTCCTTACGCAGATAACTAGATGCATAATTATCATATAAGATCGCCTCCGGGCCGGGACACCAGGGTCCGTGCCGTCGACCCGGCCTCCTCGGGCGCGATGACGAAGGAGGTGCACCCGCAGCGCCGGCAGAGAGACGCGGCGCCGGAGACCTCTCGACCGTGATCCGACTGCGTCCGTGTTCGACGGCGATCGACAGGAGCCAGCGTGGCCCTGGATTGTCGAGTCGATCGAGGAGGCCGCGTGCCGACGGAGCCGCAGGCCGAGCGGAGGGCACACGGTCGCCCTGCGGCCAGGCGACGGCGACGACTTTCGGACTCTTCGAGCCTGTGAAGTCGCCGGGCGGCGACCGCCCAGACGTCAACGCCAGCGGCGAACGGGAGCAGATGGGTCGGCGCCATTCCCGTACGCGAAGGTCGACTCAGCCATCACTTCGAACCGCCACCCTCCGCTGCTGGGCACTAATCGCATCTAGTGCCCGAATCGCCGCATATCCGGGTGTATTCCGGGTCGCGAGATCGAGGTCTCCCCAGAAGGTCCGGATCTCCGAGAACGGACGGAGGGCGCCTAGCTCATGGACGCGCAGGCCCGCGAAGACCACCGACGCGACGACGGGGAGGCGGTTCTCGATCAACCAGCCCGGGTCGGCATCGAGCTTCGCGGCCGAGTCGAACACCGCTGCGATCCGGATCGAGGGCGAGAGATCTCCGGCACCGCACCTCGAGTCGACGGGGGTTGCTGCTTGACCCGGAAACCGACGGTCCGGTGGGCCGATTCGCCGGCCGCGATTGCCGAGAGGACCGCTCGGTAGCGCCCGGGAACCAACGTCCGGTCGGCGAGCTTGCGGCGAAGATCCAGGATGCTCTTTCCCCCGGGACATCGCCCCAACGCGAGGTTGATCACCGTCCCGCCGCCCTTGATCCGCACGCTGATGGAGGCCGGACGGGAGAGCCGGAGGACGAGGTGGATCCGGCGTGCCTTGCCGGCGGCGTCCACGGTCGGCACGCGGGGCGTGAAGCCGACGTGGGCGATGCTCAGACGGAGAGAGCGGATCCGGAGTGGCGGGAGACCTCCGGGCGCAGCAGCGCCCGCGACGCCGCTCGCCCCGGGCCCCGAGCTCGGCCCGCCGCCCGGTCCCGCGCCATCAGCGCCACCGTCGCCACGCGGTTCCGATTCGCCACTCTCGACGGCCAGCGTGAATTCTGCCGCGGCACTGCCGACCAGATCACGCATCGTCACCGTGTAGGCGGTACTCGGAGATGGCGCGGCGGGGGCGCCGGTGATCCGGCCGGTCGCGGGATCGAGCGATAGACCGGGCGGCAACGACGGGGACACCGTGAACTCCGGTGCGCCGGTGTGCCCGAGAGTCACCGGGCCGAGGTCGAGCGGTTGGTTGACCGCGAGCGAGACCGCGGCCGGGTAGGCGAGCGTCGGCGTCCCGAAGCCCAACGCCCCGACCAGGAAGCCGCCGTTGATGTAGTAGGAGCCGGCGATGACGTCGGCGCGCCCATCATCGTTGACGTCGCCGAGCGCCACGGTCTGGGAGCTCGCCGGCCCGGCGAAGTAGCCGCCGGAGCCCGGCCCCTGGATCGTGAAGCCCTCACTCGGGTCCATCGCTTCGTCGGGGGCCGGCAGGGTCAGGCTGCCGCGGCCGCCGGGGACGCCATAGATGATCGCCGCCTCGCCGATGCCGGAGACACTGCCTTCGCCGGTCAGGTAGCCGGCGTAGGGGGCCGCGACCACGGTGTCGTCGATGCCGTCGCCGTTGACGTCCGCGCCGCCCGCGACCGAGAGCCCGGTGTCGGCTTCTAGCGACCCCTGCGCGGGCCCATGGACGACGAAGCCCGTCGCCGACGGCAGGCCCGATGGTTCGAGCGCCACCGTTTCGTGCGATTCGCCGCCGTAGACGACGTACGCGTTGCCCGCGCTCCCGGCCGGGCTCGAGCGCGGCGCGCCGATCACGACGTCGTCGTAGCCGTCCCCGTTGACGTCCCCCGTGCCGCTGACCGCACCGCCGGTCCCATCACCGCTTACCGAAGATTCGATCATGAAGCCCGCCGCCGGCGCGAGGCCGGCGCGGGAGATGGCGACGTTACCGGAGCGATCCGCCGACCCGTAGACGACGGCCGCAAAACCCTGGAACGGGCTTCCGTAATACGGCCCGCCGTCGCCGACGATCACGTCGTCGATCCCGTCGCCGTTGACGTCTCCGGCCATCCCGACCGCTTCCATGTAGCCGTTGTTGTCGGGGCCCACGATCGCGAAGCCTTCGTCGTTGTCCGCCAGCGAGCCGAGCGCGACGGTCGGCCGTTCGCCCGCCTTCCCGTAGACGACGAAGGCGGCGCCGGTGTTGTACGGCGGGACCGGACCGGTCGGGTCGTAGCCGCCGTCGCCGATCACGATGTCGTCCAGCCCGTCCCCGTTGACGTCCTCGCCGCCGGCGACGGAGATCCCCGCGTTGTCGACTTCCCCCGGCGCTTTCAGCATGAAGCCAACGCTTTCCGGCAGCCCGGCTTCGGTGAGTTCGACCGTCCCGTCGTGGGGACCGCCGTAGACGACGAAGGCGCCGCCGTAGTTGTGAGCGATCCCGTTGGCGCCGACCACCACGTCGTCGTAGCCGTCCCCGTTGACGTCGCCGGCGTCGGCCACGGCGCGACCGGCGAGCAGTCCGGACCCGGCCGGGGCGACGATCCTGAACCCCTCCGATGCGGGGATTTCGCCGTCGGCCGCGAGGCTGACGTGCGCGGGTTCGCCGTCGCCGCCCCCGTAGATCACGTAGGCGCCGCCCGGCGCGGCGTTCTGCTCGAGGGCACCGACGACCATGTCGTCGATGCCGTCGCCGTTGACGTCTCCGATCGCGACGCTCGAACCGAATCGCGAGTCCGAAGGGGACCCGGCGATCTGCAGGTTGACCGGGGAGAGCGCCGGGACGGCGCCGCTCTGTTGGGGCAGCGCGGCGGCAGCCGGGCCCGCGGCGGCGACCGGCGCGAGCGCGAAGGGGACCAAGGCGAGGAGAGCGATCCGGGGACGGACGCGGGAGCGGTTCAGCATGGTGCCAGCGTGTCGATCGGTCCCGGCGCGCGCATCGGCCGACCCCTCCTGATCTTTGGGGCCCTACCCTCCCGAGGCGATGGCCGAGGGTCTACTGGAGCGGGAGTCGGAGCTGGCGGTGCTCGGCGAGGTCCTGCGCGCCGCGCGGTCGGGGCGTGGCGGGGTCGCCTTGGTCGAAGGCCCGGCGGGGATCGGCAAGTCACGTCTCCTCGAGGCCGCCCGCGCCGAGGCCGAGGCGACGGGGATGCGGGTGCTGCGGGCGACCGGGCGCGAGCTGGAGGCCGAGGCCTCGTTCGGGATCGCCAGCGACCTGTTCGAGCCGCTGCCGTCGCCGCTCGGGCCCGACACGGCTTCGTCGGCCGACTCGCCGACGCTCCTGCGAGCGCTCTACTGGTTCGCGGTCGACCTCGCCGGGGACGCCGGGCTGGCGGTCCTGATCGACGACGCGCAGTGGTGCGACCGACCCTCGCTCGCCTTCCTCGCCCACCTTGCGGCGCGCTCCGAGGAAGCACCGATCGCGCTCCTCCTCGCCATCCGCTCGGGCGCGCCGGTCGCCGCCGACGACGCGCTCGCGGCGCTGCGCGGCGCCGCCGGTCGGGCGGTGCGGCCGCGCCCGCTCGGGCCCGACGCCGTCGCCTCCCTCCTCCGTGCCGAGCTGCCCGACGCCGACGACGCCCTGGTCGCCGCCTGCGGCGAAGTCACGGCCGGCAACCCCTTCATGGTGATCGAGCTCAGCCGCATGCTGCGGATCGAAGCGATCCCGCCGACCGCCGACTCGGTCGCCGCGGTGCGCGCCCTCGTCCCCGAAACCGTCATGCACACCCTGCTCACGCAGCTTGGCCGGCTCGGTGCAGACGCGGAGGCGGTCGCCGCCGCGGCGACCGTCCTCGGCGACGGCGCCCCGCTGCGGCGGGTCGCCGCGCTCGCCAGAGTCGACCCGGCGCCGGCCGAGCGCGCCGCCGACGCCCTCGCCTCCGCCGGCATCCTCGCCCGCGGCGAGCCGATCCGCTTCGCCCACCCGCTGATCGCCACCGCGGTGCGGGCCGACCTCGCCGACTTCGCCCGCGCCCGCGCCCACCGCGAGGCCGCCGACATGCTCGCCGCCGACGACGCGCCGCTGCGCGAGATCGCCGCCCACCTGCTGGCGACCCGGCCCGATGCCGACCCGTGGGTCCTGGCGACCCTGCGAGACGCCGCCGAGCGCGCCGTCGCCCAAGGCGATCCCGCCGCCGCGTCCCACCTGCTGGCCCGTGCCGTCGCCGAGCCGCCGCCGCCCGGACGGCGCGGCGAGGTGCTGCTGGAGCTTGCCGAGGCCGAGGCGATGGCCGGCGACACCGCCGCCGCCGGTCACGTCGAAGAAGCGCTGGCGGCGCTGCCGGTGGGACCCGCGCGGGGCCGGGCGCTGCGCTCGCTCGGGCGTATCCGCTTCGCCGCCGGCGAGCATGCCGTCGCCGCCGGGGCGCTGATGGAGGCCCTCGGCGCGCTCGACGCCGAGGGTGCCGACGGGCAGGCGATCCTCAGCGAGTACCTCAGCATCAATCGCTTCCAGGCACCGCTGATGCCGGCCGCCGAGCGCCGCCTGGGACCGATCGTCGAGGCGACCCGGGCCGGGGACCCGCCCGCGGACCCGGTCCTCCTCGTCCACGCCGTGCTCAGCCTGGCGCTGGCCGGGGAGGGGCCGTCGCGGGTCCGTGAGCTTGCCGAGCGCGCCGCCGCCCAGCTTGATCCCGACCGCGACGTCGACGCCTATTCGCTGCCGAGCGGCATGCTGGTGCAGGCGCTCTGCGTCGTGGACGCGGCCGACGTCGCCGTCCGGATCGCCGCCGGGGCACTGGACGCGGCCCGCCGCCGCGGCTCCTTCATCGCCACCACCGCGGCCAGCTACCACCGCGCGATCCCGCGCTTCCACCGCGGCGAGCTGACCGACGCGATGGCCGACCTCGGGCAGGCGCAGGCGACCCGCGAAGAGGGCTGGGACGCCGGCGTCGCCTGGCCGCTCTCGCTGCAGGCGCAGCTTCAGCTCGAGCGGGGAGCGCTGATCGCGGCGCGGGAATCGGTGGCGAGCGCCGTGGCCGCGGAGGGCTCGATGGAACGAGCCGTGCTCGACTTCGCCGACGCCGCCGTGGCACTCGCCGAGCGGAAGCCCGCCGCGGCGTTCCGTGCCGCCGAGGCGGCGGGCACGTTGCTCGGCGGAGAGTTCGGCATTGACAGCCCTGGCCTCCTGCCCTGGCGGCGGCCCGCGGCACTCGCCGCTCTCGCGCTCGGCGAGGAGGGTCGGGCCCGCGAGCTGGCCGAGGAGCAGCTGGCGCTTGCCGGCGCCGCCGCGGCGCCGCGCCCGCTCGCCATGGCGCTCCGCACCTGTGCCACGGTCGGGGCTGGTGATGCCGTCGATCTGCTCGAAGAGGCTCGCGCGGCCCTCGACGACGACGAGCCGCGGCTCGAGCGCGCCCACGTCCTGGCGGAGCTCGGCGCGGCGATGCGCCGGGCCCGCCGTCGTCGCGACTGCCAGGAACCGCTCCGCGAGGCGCTCCAGCTCGCCGACGCGATGGGCGCCCGGGCGTTGGCCGACACGGCACTGGCGGAGCTGCGGGCCACCGGGGCGCGGCCGCGGCGGGCGGCCTTCAGCGGGGTCGAGTCGCTGACCCCGGCCGAGTTGCGCGTCGCCCGCCTCGCCACCGAAGGACTCACCAACCGCGAGATCGCCCAGGAGCTCTTCGTCACCGCGAAGACCGTCCAGACCCACCTCTCGAGCGTGTACCGCAAGCTCGACGTCGGCTCGCGTGGGGACCTGCCGCGGATGCTGGCGCTCAGCCCAGACAGCTGACCGAGGCGACCAGCCGGTGCGAGGGCTTCGCGCCCCGGGCGCTGACGGTCACGGCCCAGGCATCGGCCCCGCGGTGCTGGTCGGTGAGGACCGCGAGCGAGCGCACGGCGCCCTTGCCCCGCAGCGCGTAGCCGCCGGCGATCGCGGTCGAGCCGGCCGGACAGCGCGCCACGGCGGTGGCGCTCCCGTCGGCGCCGAGGGGCACCGGGGCGCCGGTCGCGTGAAAGATGCGTCCCGCGGTGCCCGCCGGCCCACGTGGGCCGGGCGGTCCCCGTTCTCCGGCTGGTCCCCGTTCGCCGGCCGGACCGCGCTCGCCGGCCGGCCCAGTTGGGCCGCGTTCCCCGGCCGGCCCCGGCGGGCCGATCACGGGAGGCGGTTCGGCTTCCACCATCAGGCAGCCGCGACAGCCGACCTCGTCGCCGTTCGGCGCGATGACGAGCACGTCACGGGGCCCCGTCGTGGCGCCCGGGGCGACGGTCACGGTCACGTCGAGGCGCTGTTCGGTCCCCGTCCCGGCGGTCGTCACCGCGACCCCTTCGCCGGAGACCCCCACCGTGCCGCCGGCCAGTCCCTGGCCGAAGATCGCCACCGGTCGCGGGCCGGCGCCCGTCGCGACATCGGGTGGGGTCAGCCCGGAGATGCTCGGGCCGCGTTCGGGACAGGGACGCTCGAAGGGCAGATCGGCGACGGCGAGGTCGGCGGGTTCGCCGCCGACGCCCTCCAACACCCATGAAAGCGGGGGCGATCCGGCGGCACGGGTCAGGTCGAAGGAGCCGTTGCCGGGGATGAACTGATTCGGCTGGCCGGAGTCGGGAGGCGGCGGGACGAAGTAGTTGTCGTCGCCTGGTGCGATGCTTTCGATAGCGGAGGAGAGATTGCGGTAGCCGAAGCGGATGGTCGCCGATCCTGCCCGGGCGTGATAGGTGGTGCAGAGGACCCCGGTCCCGTAGGTGACGGCGCCGGCGGTCGTCGGCGCGCCCAGCGCCGCCGCGGCGAGCAGGGCCGGAAGGGCGAGGAGGAGAAGGCCCCGACGGGCCCAGGGCCGATCCCCCCGCGAGGCGGTCACGGTTGCTCCCCCTCGGTCGCCATCGCCTCGCCCCGCTCGGTCGCCAGCGCCAGCTCGATCGCCCGCGTCAGACCGACCCAGCCGGTGAACCGGTTGGCCGTGCCAGAGCGGGCGGTGAGAGTGCCGGTCGGCGCGGCCGACCGCGGGTCGAGGTCGAGGATCAGGCGCACGGGCCGCGGGTCGACGGGGAGCGCGTTCATCCGGCGATCCCCTTCCGCAAGGTCAACCGCATGCCGTGCCGCCGCGCCGTGCCGCCGCGCCGTGCCGCCGCCGGGCTCGAATCGGCGTCGTATAGGTAGCCGTCCTCCAGCCCGCATTCGGAGAGCGAGCCGTAGTCGTCGGCCGCGCCGAGCTGTTGGCCGGCGACGAAGAAGTCGACCCGGGTGCCGGTGTCCGATCCGGATTCGACCGCATCGGTACGCGACCGCCCGAGCGACGTGACAGGTCCGGCGAAGGCGCCGGGATCATCCGATACATAGCCCGCGGGCACTGCCCGCAGCTTGCACAGCCGGCTGCCCAGATAGGTGGCCGGGAAATCGACAGCGAAGCTGCCGTCGGGCCCGAGTGGAGCCCCCAGATAGAGGTCGCTGAATGCACCGCTGAGGTCGAAGCAGGCGATGTCGACGTGGTCGAAGGCCGGTTCGGTGCTGTCCGTCGTCCCCTCGACACGGACCGTCTGCGGGGACGGCGCGTCTCCGTCGGTCACCGCGTAGTAGGGGTCGGCGGTGGGAACCGTGATGTGAGATTCGGTGATGACGGCCTGTGCGGAGGCCGCGAGGGCAAGTCCAAGCAGGGTGATGCATGCGGCGGCAAGCGGGGTCCGGAGGGCGAGCGAACGCATGGGAAGACTGTCGCCGCTCGAATCGCCGCCCGCATCGGTTCCCCGGGCTGATCTTTTCCCGTCGACCCCCCGACGTTTCACCCAGCGGGCGCCGCGCCGCGCCATTCAGGACTCAAGGCCTGAGTTGCCCGAGAACCCAGGCCCGAGAACAACCCTTATGGCGACTCCCTCTAAAGCCCGGACACGCACCGGCGTGAGCGTCACGGGCCGCGACCGGTCCAAGGCCCGAGCGAGCGATCGCGGTAGCCGACGACGCAATCGCACGCCGGCGGCCGGGCCGCTGCCCGACGGGGTCCAGTAGAAGCAGTCGTTCGCCGACTGCGCGCGGGTGAAGAGGACGGGCCGACCCCAAGAGCTCAACCCCCCTGGTCACGGTGCTGCTCGACGAAGGCGTGGCGGGAGTGGTCGTCGATCACGCAGCCGCTCCGACGGTCGGCCGCTCACGGGTCCGAAGCAACAACCGGCCCGGGAGCGGGGCCGAAGCTACACAGTCCTCCTTGGCTTGGACGTCAGAACCACAAGCCTCCGGGAGGGCCCGGATGCCTCCCAGGCGTTCACAACCTGTGTGGGCGGGTCAACTAGACCGAGGGCGCCCGCGCCGGCTCGGACGGCGAGGCCAGGATGAGCCCGGCGATCCGCTCCGGGTCTTCGAGCGGCGGCATGTGACCCAACCCTGGGACCGATGTGCGGGGGAGTGCCTGGGGCGTCGGCACCGCGACCCGCCCGTCCAGGTCACCGAAGAGCACCTCGGCGGGCACCCCGCAGGCGAGGAGGCGCGCGGCCAGCGGTGCGGCGGCGAGGTAGGCGTCGATCCCCCGCGAGGAGGCGACCAGATCGTGGCGCCCGGTCGCGCGTAAGTCGGCGACGGAGCGGTCGGGCACGGGCGTGCCCGGCGCGAACGCCGAGGCGAGACCCTGGCGCAGCTGCCCCTCCGTCGCCAGTGCCCAGAGCAGGTCGCCGAGCACCGGCACCGCCAGCGCCCGCTCGAGCGGGCCCTCGACGCCGAGCCGGCTCGCGGTCGCCCACGGCGGGGAGATAAGGATCAGCTTCGTGGCCAGGCCGGGGTGCCGCTCGGCGATCGCGGTCGCCACCAGGCCGCCGCGCGAGTGGCCGACCAGGACCGCCGGCGCGGAGATCAGGGCCGCCGCCGCGTCCGCCTCCCGCTCGACCGCTTCGCCGCCGCCCAGGTCGAGGGCGTGGACGCGGGCGTGCGGCTCGATCAACGGCAGCACCCGGTCCCAGGTGTGGCGCGTCCCGCCGAGCCCGTGGATGAGGACGACCGCGGGCGCGTCGGGCGGCCCGGCGACGAGTGCGCCGACCGCCATCAGGCAGGCTCCTCGATCGGCCCCGCGACCGACACGTGCACTGCCGCCGGCTTCGGCAGCGGCCGGTGGACCAGGTGCGCGGCGGGGTCGAAGCTCCGCGTCCGCCGGCGGAAGCCGAAGGTCGTCCCCGGCCAGATGTTGACGTTGCGCCCCTGCTCGTCGAGGTACCAGCTCTGGCAGCCGCCCGCCGTCCACACCGTGCCGTCGCTCATCGCTTCGATTTCGGCGCTGTAGGTGTCCTGCGCGGCGCGGGTCGGCTGCACGGCGGCGAGGCCATGGTCGCGGGCGTAGGTGACGGCCGCGGCGATGTAGTTGGCCTGCGACTCGAACATGTGGAGCACCGAGTTGTGCCCGGTGCCGATGTTCGGCCCGTGCATCAGGAAGCAGTTGGGGTAGCCGGCGACCGCGGTGCCGAGATAGGAGGTCGGCCGGCCGCCCCAGCTCTCCCGCATCGACACGCCCGCGGCGTCGTGGATGCGATCGGTGAGCGGCAGGCCCATCGTCCGGAAGCCGGTGCCGAGGACGATCGCGTCGACCTCGTGCTCGACTCCGGTCCGGTCGAGGACGCCGCGCGCTGTGACCTCCGCGATGCCGTCGGTGTTGACGCTGACGTTCGGCCGCGTCAATGACGGCAGGTAGTCGTCGGAGAGCAGGATGCGCTTGCAGCCGAGGCTGTAGTCCGGGGTCAGCCTGCGCCGTAGCTCCGGGTCCGGGACCTGCTGCCTGAGGTGCCTGCGCGCCGCCTGCTCGGCGATCCGCATCAGCCGCGGGTGCCAGAAGGCGACGATCATCCACTCGAACCGGAGGTAGATGGCGGCCCGCGTGAGGCGCTGCGTGAACGGCAGGGCCCGGAACATCCGCCGGGTGCGCGCCGAGATCTCGTGGTCGTGACGCGGCATGATCCACGGCGGCGTGCGCTGGAACAGGGTCAGGTGGGCGACCGTCGGCGCGATCGCCGGCACGAACTGGACCGCCGAGGCCCCGGTGCCGATCACCGCGACCCGCTTGCCGGCCAGGTCGACGCCGTGGTCCCAGCGGGCGGAGTGGAAGCGCGGGCCCTCGAAGTTCTCCAGCCCCGGCAGGTCGGGGACGACGGGCTCGGCGAGTACCCCGGTCGCCACGACGACGTGCTGCGCCGTCCGCGGCCCCGCCGCGGTGTCGAGCTCCCAGCGCTGCTCCTCGCCGTCCCAACGCATCTCTTCCACCTCGCAGCCCAGCACCAGCCGGCGGCGCAGGTCGAACCTGTCGGCGACGTCACGGAGGTACGCGTAGAGCTCCCCGCGCCTGGCGAAGACGTTGTGCCAGTCGGGGTTCGGCGCCGACGACAACGAGTAGAGGTGGCTCTTCACGTCCACCGCGGCGCCCGGGTAGCTGTTGTCGCGCCAGACGCCCCCGACCTCGTCGGCGCGGTCGATCATCACGAAGTCCTCGACGCCGGCCTGCCGCAGGCGGATCGCGGCGGCGATCGCGCCGAAGCCGGCGCCGACGATCGCGACCTGGTCGTGGGGGACTGTGCTGCTGTTCATGGTCGAATCTCCTCCTCAGGCCCGACTCTCCAGCCAGCCCTTGTAACGACGCAGGGCGCGCCGCTGTTCGAGTTGGTCGCGCATCAGCGCCAGGAAGGGATGGGTCCCCCCCTTGGGGTCCTTGCCGCGGGTGACCCGCCGCATCTGGTGGCGGACCAGGGCCATGCCCGCGGCGGAGGCGAGCGTCTTGTCGGTCCAGGTGACCGGCCGCAGCTCCACGGTCGCCTCCTCCCCCGCCCGCCAGCGCCTCGGCAGGTCGGGGGTGACCGCGAGCGCCGTCCCCATCCCGACCACGGCGACGCCGCTCGCGAGCACCGCCTCGGCCGTCGCGCGGCGGGTGATCCCACCGGTCAGCATCAAGGGCAGCGGGCTGGTCTCGGCGAGCTCGGCGGCGAGGTCGAGGAAGTAGGCCTCGCGCGCGACGGTGCGGGTATCCGCCGGACGCCCGGACATCGCCGGGCTCTCGTAGCTGCCGCCGGAGAGCTCGACCAGGTCGACCCCGAGCGGCTCGAGCATCGCGATCACCCGGCCCGCGTCGTCGGCGTCGAAGCCGCCCCGCTGGAAGTCGGCGGAGTTCAGCTTGACGCCGACCGCGAACGAGGACGCCACCGTGGCGCGGATCGCCCGCACCACGTCGAGCAGCAGGCGGGCGCGGTTCTCCAGCGAGCCGCCCCACCCGTCCTCGCGCCTGTTCACGAGCGGCGAGAGGAACTGGGAGATCAGGTAGCCGTGCGCGGCGTGGACCTCGACCCCGTCGAAGCCCGCCTCCTGGGCGCGCCGGGCGGTGGTCGCGAAGCGCTCGATCGTCGCCGCGATCTGCTCCTCCGTCATCGCCACGGGCGGGGAGAAGCGCTTGCTGTGTTTCCCCAGCTCCATCGCGATCGCGGAGGGCGCCCACGACACCCCCGGCATCTGGGCCGGCACCTGCCGACCGGGGTGGCTGATCTGCATCCAGATCGCCGCGCCGCCGGCCTTGCCCGTCTCCGCCCAGCGGACGAACGGGTCGAGCGGGGCGCGGTCGTCGAGCACGATCCCGCCGGGCCCGGTCATCGCCTCGGCGTGGACCATCACGTTGCCGGTGATCAGCAGGCCGGCGCCGCCGTCCCCCCAGCGGCGGTAGAGCGAGATCAACCGCTCGCCGGGGAGCTGCGAGTCGCCCGCCATCCCCTCCTCCATCGCCGCCTTCGCGACCCGGTTGCCCAAGGTCGCGCCCGACCGCAGCACCAACGGCGAGAACAACTCGCTCGACACCCCCACACTCGCCATCTCGCACCCTCCGTTCCGAATGTTGACGGCGCTTACATTAGCCAAGATCCGTGAACGGTGTCAACATCGGGGTAGATGTCGCCCACCAAGTCCACCTACCACCACGGCGATCTGGGCGCCGCCCTGGTCGACGCCGCGCTCGAGCTGCTCGAAGAGAGCGGCGAGTCGGCGCTGTCCCTGCGCGCCGTCGCCCGCCGCGCCGGCGTCTCCCCCGCCGCGCCCTACCGCCATTACGAAGACCGCGAAGCCCTCGTCTCCGCGGTGGCGGCGGTCGGCTACCGCGAGCTCGCCGAACGCCTCGGCGCGGCGCATCCGGCGCCCTCGACCCCCGACCAGCTCGCCGACGTGGCGGTCGCCTACGTCACCTTCGCGCTGGAGCGTCCCGCCCTCTTCCGCATCATGTTCGGCGAGCCCTGCGACCGCGACAACGACGAGCGCGCCGCCGCGACCGCCGCGGTGACGCTCTACCTGAGAGAGATCGTCGCGCGAGCCTTCCCCGGCTCGGACCCCGAGGCGCTCGCCCCGGCGATCTGGGCCCTCGTCCACGGCTTCGCCTTCCTCTTCCTCGACGGCAAGCTCGACGCCCCCACTCCGGAGGCGGTCGCCGAGCGAGTCGGCAGCGCGATCCGGGCGCTGCTGAGCGCGCAGGTCCAGGGCGGGCGCCCGGCGGACCAGGCTTGAGCTCGGCAACTCGACCAGCTCGATACAAACGAGGAGCTCGAAGCGGTCGCCGCCTCGATCGTCGGCCCCGCCTCGTGGGTCGACCAGCCCCTCCGGCTGAGCGATCGCGGGCTCGAGGACGGACGCGGCTCGGTCGCCGCGTTCGGGGCGCGGGCCGCGGCTTTCTACATGGATCCGGCCGATCCGCGACGCCGCCCCGCGCTCCGTCGATACGTCGAGCTCTCGCGGGCCGGCCACGGCATCGAGGACTCGCGGTTCACCCTGGTCCCGTTCGGGGACGGCATGCTGCCGACCTACTGCCTCGACCACCCGGACCCGGTCGGGACGGTCGTCATGTTCGCGGGCTTCGACAGCCTGGTCGAGGAGCTGCTCGGCTACGCCCGGCTCCTGCACGACAGCCGGCTCCGCGTGGTCGCGTTCGACGGCCCTGGCCAGGGGACCGCACTGGAGGAGCACGGCCTGAAGATGACCCCCGACTGGCACCTCCCCGTCGCCGCGATCCTCGACCACTTCGGGATCGACGACGCCTACCTGTTCGGCCTTTCGCTGGGCGGCTGTCTGGCGATCCGCGCCGCCGCCCGCGAGCCGCGGGTCAGCCGCGTGGTCTGCGACGACGTGATGACGAGCCTCGCCGACTGCGTGCTCGGCCAGCTGCCCACCGGGCTGCGGCTCATGCAGGGGCCGGGCGGGCGCAGCTCGCGGATCCGCCTGGCCGTCATCGACGCGACCCTGGCCGCCTTGGCCGGCGGCGATCCCGATGCCGCCTCGGTCCCCGCGATCGCCGCTGCGGCAGGCGTCAGCCCTTCGACGATCTACCGACGGTGGCCCGACAAGGCCGACCTGATCGCCGACGCCCTCGCCACGATCGCCGCCCGCACGGTTCCGCTGACCCCGACGGGCACGCTGCGAGACGACCTCGTCCAGTTCGCCGAGGACCTCGCCGCGGCGCTCGCGCTACCCGACGCCCGGGCGATCGCGCGCACCATGATCGCCCACGACAATCCAGCCGCCGAGGAGGTGCGACGGACCTTCTGGAACGAACGCCTCCGCGTCACGAACGCCTCCGCGTCTCGAACGAGCTGGTCGACCGCGCGAAGGCCCGCGACGAACTGCCGCCCGACGTCTCCGACGACGAGCTGCTGGAGCGGGTCGCGGGCCCGGTCTGGATGCGCGCCCTCGTGATCGACCTGCCGATCGACCGTGACTGGATCGAACGGCTCGTCGGCGACACCCTGGCCGGCATCCTGGCGGCCCGCGACGGGAAGGGAAGATCGGGTCGAACTTGACCGCGGTGAAGCCGCCGCCTTTGAACGGCGGCGGGTTCCCGACCACGATGGTGTCGACGGCGGTGATCTTCACGGCTTCCGACCGTAGCCACCCGCGATCGCTCCCACTTGATCGACGGCGACAACCTCTTGATCAGGCGCGACAGCCTTCGGCGCGTCCGTCCCGGACACCGGTCGGGGTCGCCGACCACCAGCGCATGGCGCTGTGGGTCAGCGGCATGTCGGTCTCGGTCAGGTAGCGGCGCCCGGCGCGACGCGCGATGCGTGCCATCGCCCGGCCGATCCGGCCCGCTCCGATGATCCCGACGCTCTTGGAATCCGCGGCCGCCAACGGAACTACTTCCCTCCGGCGATCATCCGCGCCGCCCGTGGGAGCAGCGCCGCGGCGTTGCCGGAGAAGATCGCCCGGCGCTCGGAGTCCTCGAGCGCGGCGGTCGCGTCGAGCGAACGGCGCCCGGCGATCGTGAGGTCGTCGCGTGGATAGGGATAGTCGGTCCCGAAGACGATCTGGCTCATGCCGGCGACGTCGCGCAGGGTGCGGATGGTGTTGTCGCTCCAGGCGATCGCGGTGTCCCAGTGGAGACGCTTGAAGGCCGCGGCGGCGGTGCCGCGCTCCTCGCCGCCCGCGACCACCCCCATCGCGTCGACGACGCCGAACCGGGTGGCGAGATAGGGAACCGTGCCGCCGCCGTGGGAGAAGACGAACTTGATCTCGGGGAACCGCGCGAGCGTGTTGCCGTAGAGCAGCTGGGCGATCGCCCGCGAGGTGTCGACCGGGTAGTCGAGCAGCGACTCGGGCGGCGCCAGCCGATGGGAGACCCCGTCGGGAGAGTCGTTCGGGTGGACGAAGACGACCGTGCCGCGCCGGTTCATCTCGGCGAAGAGCTCGTCGTAGATCGGTTCGCCGAGGTAGTTGCCGTGGACGTTGGTCATCAGGCTGACCCCGTCGAGCCCCAGCGTGTCCATGGCGTACTCGAACTCGGCCAGCGCCGCGTCGATGGCCGGGACCGGCAGGGCCGCCCAACCGCCGAAACGGCCCGGGTGCAGGCGGTCGAGGTCGGCGAGGTACTCGTTGCAGCGCCGCGCCAGGTCGGCCGCGGCGGCGTCGTCGCCGAGGTGGACGCCGGGCGTCGAGATCGAGGGCACGGCGAGGTCGATCTCCGCCTCGTCCATGTAGGCGACCATCCCGTCGAGGCTCCAGGGCGGCGGGGTGATCCCCCCGGCCGCCTTGCCGCCCTCGTTGCTCGCCTCCCAGTAGAAGTCGGGAATGACGTGGTTGTGGAGGTCGACGGTGACGGTCATCGGTCTGCGGCCCTTCGACTCAGAACGGGTACTCGCGCTTCTCGCTCGTCGTGTTGATCCAGACCATCTCGCTGAAGTCCTCGAGGCTGTGCGGGCCGGTGCGGCCCCAGCCCGAGTCCTTGACGCCGCCCATCGGCGCGTGGATTTCGTCGTTCACCGTGGGTGAGTTGACGTTGACGATCCCGTGCTCGATCTTCTGCGCGAGCTCGAAGCCCCGGTAGACATCGCCGGCGAGGATCGAGGAGGTGAGCCCGTAGTCGACCCGGTTCGCCGCCGCCGCAGCCTCCTCGTCGCTGTCGACCGCCTCGACGATGCAGACCGGGCCGAAGGTCTCCTGGTTCGAGGCGACCGCGTCGTAGGGCACGTCGACGAGGATGGTGGGCCGGTAGATCTGTCCCTCGTGGGTGCCGCCGGTGAGGACCCTGGCGCCTTTCTCGACCGCTTCCTTGACCCGACCGTCGACCATTTCCACGGCGGCCTGGGTGATCAGCGGCCCGATGATCGTGTCGTGGTCGAGCGGATCGCCCTCGGGCAGCGTCTTGGTCCGCGCGACGAAGCCGTCGAGGAACTCGTCGTACATCGAGCGGGCGATAATGATCTTCCTCGTGTTGAGGCAGATCTGGCCCTGGTGGAAAAAGGACCCGAAGGTCGCCGTCTTCACCGCGTGGTCCATCTCGACGTCGTCGAGGATGATCATCGGGTTGTAGCCGCCGAGCTCCAGACAGGTGTGCTTCAAGGTTTCACCGGCGCGTTTGGCGAGCACTTTCGCCGTGCCGACGCCGCCGATCAGGTTGATCGCGCGCACCTCGGGGCTCTCGAAGACGACGTCGGCGAGCGGCGGCGCGCCGCCCGGTTCGTGCGGGACGACGTTGATCACGCCGGGCGGGAAGCCCGCTTCCTCGGCGATCTCGCCGATGATCAACCCGGCCGAGACCGGGGCGAACTCCGACGGCTTCACCACCACCGTGCAGCCGGCCGCGATCGGCGAGAGGACCGCCCGCCAGGAAAGGATGTTGGCGCCGTTCCAGGGGGTGAAGCTGACCACCACCCCGAGCGGTTTGCGGATCCCCACCGAGTGCGTGTTCGGCAGGTCCGCCTGCAGGACCTCGCCCTTCGGCAGGTAGACCCAGCCCGCCGCCTGTTTCACCGTTTTCGCGACCAGGCCCTGCTGGAAGCGCGAGAAGAAGATCGTGCTGCCGGTCTCCCTGGCGAGCATGTCGGCGATCTCCTCCTGCCGGCGCTCGATCACCTCGGCCGCTTTGTAGAGCAGGGCGGCCTTCTCACCCGGGGGCGTCGCGGCCCAGGCCGGGAACGCCTCGTGCGCGGCGACGATCGCGTCGCGCATGTCCTCCGGTCCGCAGGCCGGCACCTCGGCGAAGACGTCGCCGCTGTAGGGCTCGTAGTCCGCGAACATGGCGCCGCTCTTGGGGGCGCGCCAGGTGTTGTCGACGAAGTACTGATAGCTCGCGGGCTGGCTCACCGTTGCTGCATCCGACATCTCCGGTCCTCCGTGTATCCGTTGTGGCCGACTGACCGACACACTCGACGGGGCCCCGGTGATGTGTCCTCACCGGAACCCGGTGAACCGACCGGGATGGATCAGGGGATGAGGACGATCTTGCCCCGGGCGTGCCGCTGTTCGACCTCTTCGTAGGCCTCGCGGACCCGTTCGAGCGGATAGGTCGCGGCGATCGGGACCTCGATCCGCCCCGCCGCCACGAGGTCGGCGATGATCGCCAGATTCGAGGCCGAGGTCGCCTCCCCGCCACCTTCGGCCTTCGCGCCGATCTCCATCGCCTTCGCGTGCGAGGCGATGGTGTCGATCCGCTCCGTCGGGACGCCGAGCTCGACCGCGAGCTCGAGGTACTCCGGGCCGAAGAGGTCGATGAAGGCGTCGACCCCGCCGGGGGCGACGGCGCGGATGCGCTCCGCCAGGCCCGGGCCATAGGGGACCTGGGTGACGCCCTTGGACTCGAGCCAGCCCCGATTGGACTCGGAGGCGATCCCGATCACGTCGGCACCCCGGACCCGCAGCAGCTGGCAGAGGATCGCGCCGACGCCTCCGGCCGCGGCGGAGACGACGACCGTGTCGCCGGGCCCGGCGTCCACCGAGCGGGCGGCGCCGAGCGCGGTCACGCCGACGACGTAGAGCCCTCCGGCTTCCTCCCACCCCAGGGCCGGTGGTTTCGGGATCAGCTGCCCGGCCGGGACGTTGACCAGCTCGGCGTGCGAGGAGCGCGCCGACGACCAGCCGAGCACCTCGTCGTTGACCAGGACACCCTCGACCCCCTTGCCGACGGCGCGGACCACGCCGGCGAGGTCGCTGCCCTCGCCGGAAGGAAAGGTCGGCATGGGCGTCAGTGCTCGAACGCGTGTCGCACGCGCCGGCCGAAGGTGACCACGCGGGTGAGCGCTCCGCAGTAAGGCGCGCCGGGACAACGGGCGAAGGAGAGGGCGGCGTTCTCGGCCTCCACGTCCTCGTGCGCGCGGGGGCGACCCGGGAGCAGCGAGACCGCCAGGAGGAGCGCTATGAGACACAGGCCGGCGGCGACCACGAAGGCGCCCTTGAATCCGTGCGTGAGCGCTTCGGGAAGCGGCGAGCCACCGGCGAGGGCGTGGGTGGTGCGACTGGTCGAGATCGAGGAGAGGATCGCCAGGCCGAGCGAGCCGCCGACCTGCTGGGTGGTGTTGAGCAGTCCCGAGGCGAGGCCCGAGTCGCCGGCCGCCACCCCGCTCGTGGCGGCGATCGTGATCGGCACGAAGGACAGCCCGAGGCCCACCCCGAGCACGATCATCGCCGGCAGGAGGTGGCTCCAATAGTCGTCGTGGCCGCTGATCCGCGTGAGCAGGATGAATCCCCCGGTTGCGATCACCAGGCCGATGCTCAGCACCGGCTTCGGCGTCCCCAGGCGGTCGACCAGGCGCGAGGCGAGGGCCGACGCGAAGATCAGGCTCAGGCTCAGCGGCAGGTAGGAGACGCCGGTCCGCAGGGCGCTGTAGCCGAGGACCTGCTGCAGGTAGAGGGTGCAGAAGAAGAACACGCCGAAGAGCGCGGCCGCGATCACCAGGAGGCTGCCGTCGGCGGCCGAGAGGCTGCGGTTCCTGAAGATCCGCAGCGGCACCAGCGGGTCCGGATGGCGCCGCTCGATCACCAGGAAGGCGACGAGGAGCAGTGCGGCGGCCGCGAAGCCGGCCAGCGTCCGTCCCGACGTCCAGCCCCAGCCGTCGGCCTTGATCAGGGTGAAGACGAGGGCGATCGTCCCCAGCGTGATCGAGATGGCGCCGCCGAAGTCATAGCCGCCTTCCCGCGCCGATTCCGAACGGCTTTCGGGAACGATCCGCGGCGCGAGCGCGAGAACCGCGGCGCCGATCGGGACGTTGACGAAGAAGACCCAGCGCCAGCTGAGGATTTCGACGATCACCCCGCCGAGGAGCAGCCCGATCGCCCCGCCCGCTCCGGCGATCGCTCCCCACACCGCCAGCGCCCGGTTTCGTTCCGGCCCCTCCGCGAAGGTCGTGAGGATCAGGGAGAGCGCCGCCGGGGAGGCGAGCGCGCCGCCGAAGCCCTGCACGCCTCGGGCGACCAGCAGCATCCCCTCCGACTGCGAGAGCCCGCAGGCCAGCGAGGCGCCGGCGAAGATCGCGATGCCGACCATGAAGATCCGCCTGCGCCCGATCCGGTCGGCCGCGCGCCCGCCGAGCAGCAGGAAGCCGCCGAAGATCAACGTGTAGGCGTTCAGCACCCAGGAGAGGTTCTGCTCGGAGAACCCGACGTCGACTTTGATCGTCGGCAGGGCGACGTTCACGATCGTCGAGTCGAGGATGACCATGAACTGGGCCACCGCGATCAGCACCAGGACGGCCTGCTTGTTGACGCTCGAGGAGCCTTCCCTTGGCGCTGCCGGGACCGCGGCTTCGGATGCCATCGCTCAGCCCTTCGAGGCGCGGATTTCGGTCCAGTCGACGTAGATGGTGCGCGCCGCGAACAACCACGCGCCATCGGCCTTGATGAACCTGTCGTCGTACCTCAGGTAGGCGACCATCAGCATCCGTTCGCCGTCCTCGGAGTAGAGATGGTGGGCGATGCAGTAACTCTCCCCGCTTCCCCACTCGCGATCAAGTGTGATCGTGCTCTGGCCGTTGAAGTGCATCGTCGCCTCGTAGCGATTGAGATCGTCGAAAACCGGGGTCAACGCCTCTCGGCCCGCGAGGACCTGGGTCGGCTCGGACCCCTGACCTTCCATGTACACGGCGAAGTGGGTGTCGTGCGTGAAGAGCGCCTTCTGGCCGTCGGCGTCGCGGCGGTCGGCGCAGTGGGCGTAGGCGTCGATCAGCTCGCGGATCGCCAGGCGGTCAGCCTGCTCGATCGCGGATATCTCTTCGTGCTCCATGCTTCCCTCTCTCATTCGTAGACGGGGGTCATGTCGAGGACATGGACATCTCCACCGTCGAGGGCGGCGAAGAGCTTGCCGACCGCCTCCGGCGGAGTGAGGCCTCCCAGCCCGGCCTTCGCATCGGTGTCTGCCATGCGGGCACCTTTCCCGGCCCCGGGGTGAGGCGTCATCGCTTGATCCCGGTGATCACCTGATCCGGGTCTTGCATCGGGACCCCTCACCGCGCGACCCTCTTGCCGTGGCCGCCGCAGCCGTCGAGCCGCTGCCGAAGGAGCTCTCGGCCCGCCGTTTCCGGCGGAGCGCGATCATCGCGTCGGTCGCCGCCGTGACGATCGTGGCGGTGATCGCCTTGCTGCCGGGTCTGGCGGCGCTCCGCACCAGCTTCGCCGGGGCGCAGCCCGCCTGGATCGCGCTGGCCGCGCTCGCGGAGCTCTGCTCCTGCCTGTCCTACGTGCTGGTGTTCCGCACCGTCTTCTGCCGTCGCATGAGCTGGCGGACCGGGGCCGAACTCGGGTTGGGCGAGGAGGCCGCGAACTCGCTGCTCTCGGTCGGCGGCGCCGGCGGACTCGCGCTGGGCGCCTGGGTGCTGGGGCGCCAGGGGATGCCGGCAGCTCAGATCGGCCGACGTACGATCGCCTTCTTCCTGATCACCAGCGCCGCCAACATCGGGCTCCTGGTGCTCGGTGGGGTCGCCCTGGTGAGCGGGCCGGCGTCCGGGCCCGACGACTCCCTTCTGCTCGGTGGGGTCCCGGCGTTGGTTGGCATCGTGGCGATCCTGCTCACCCTCGCCATCGGCGCCTTCGCGGGCCGGATCGGCTCGAACACGAGGCACGACCGCGTCAGGGTCACGGTGACCGCGATCGAAGAAGGCGTCGCGGGAGCGATCGAAGAGCTCCGTTCGCCGCTCTCCTTGGTCGGCTCGGCCGGATACATGCTCTTCGACATCGCGGTCCTGGCGATCTGCTTCCGGGCGTTCGGCCTACCCCTGCCCCCGCTCGTCGCCCTGATGCTCGCCTACGTCATCGGGCAGCTCGGTGGCCTGGTGCCGCTGCCCGGCGGGGCGGGCGGCCTCGACCTCGGCCTGATCGGGGCGCTGGTCCTCTACGGCTCGAGCGCGGCCGACGCGACCGTCGCCGTGCTCGCCTACCGGGCCCTCTACCTCGTGGTGCCCGCGGCGCTGGGCCTCCCCGCCCTCGCCTCCCTGCGCCGACGACTGGCCCGCCCCGAAAGCCAGCTCATCTTCTGCGCCCCCGGCGAGACCTTGGAGTCGGTCCGGCCGCGGGGTTAGGTGGTGGTTGGGGCGGGGTTCGGGGCGGGGCGGCCGTCCGAGTTCGGTCCCGCCCGAAAGGGACCCCCCTACAGAGGATGCGTTCGCACTTCCCCGTACATAGGACGGCAAACTGCGAACGCGTGGTCACGGCATCGTGACCTCCGGGACGAAGGCGCACGGGACGCGTGCGGAACGGTGACGTTCCCGGCGTCTTCGTCACGGCGTCACAGTCCCTCCGCCGCTTTCATACCCGCGCTAGCCGACAACCCTTGCGTCCCGTGTGAAGGGCGCCTCCATCACCTATCCGGCCCCCCTCCGATTCGCCGCAGTTCCTCGATCTCGAGGCCGAGCGCCTCGATCTGGGCGAGCGCCGCGAAGAGTGCCGAGCGGTCTTCGAGCGGCCCGGTCAGGATCGTGTCGGTCCCGTCCTCTTTCGCGGCCATCGTCGGGAAGGCCGAGAGGGCGGTGGCCCCAAGGTGGCCCTCCAACCGGATCGTGTACAGGTGCGAGGTCGACACGTCCGGACCCGATCTCCTACGCCGGCAGGGGCTCCAGCGCGGCTCCGAAGTTGTCGATGACACCCAGCTGGGTCAGGATGACGCTGGCCTCGGGGTAGCAGTGGAAGCGCTTGATCCTGCCGCCCTCCAGCTTGAAGACGTCGCAGCAGGGAGCGTCCATGTGCTTCCCGGTGGCGGGCAACATGCCGAAGGGAAGGTGGAGAGCGCCGTCGTGGGTGCCCTGCAGCGCCAACTCGACGACCACGACATCGCCGCTCACGTAGACGTCGAAGAGCTCACGGTGCATGTTCGAGAAGGCCGCGCCGTACCATTCGACCGGCTTGGCAACCTCGTCGGGGCCGACGTAGGTCGCCTCCACGGAGTGGTCGACGAAGACGCCGTCAGGGGTGAAGCAATCGATCCACCCCTGTATGTCTTTCTCCTCGGCGATGTCATACGCGCCGCGGATGAACTCCTCGTCGTTCATCGTTATTCGCCTTTCGCCAAGCGCTCGTTGATGACGATCTCGACGATCTGCGGGACCGTCTCCACCCGCCCCCAGTCGCGCTGCAGCTCGCAGGCGAAGGAGACCCATCCGATCGGTTGCCCGCCGGCCTGGAGGGTCCGCTCGACCCCGGCGTCGTGTGCCGCGAGGGACGTCCCGCCGATCGCGTCGACGACCGGGTAGACCTCCCAGCCCTCACGCAGGGCGTCGAGCGCCGGGAAGGTCATGCAGACCTCGGTCCAGAGCGCGCAGAGGATCAGCTTGCGCCTGCCAGTCGCCCGGATCGCCGCGAGGAACTCGACGTCCTCCCAGGAGTTGATCGCGGTGCGGTCGATCGGCGGGTAATCGGCCAGCTCCTCCGCCAGCCCGGGGAGCGTCGGCCCCTGTCCGTTGGCGACGTTGATCGTCGAGTGGACGATCGGGACGCCGAAGAGCTTCGCCACCTTGACGGTGGTGATGACGTTCCGCAGCAGCAGATCGTGGTCGATCGAGCCCACGGTTTCGATCTGACTCGGTTGGTAGTCGATCACCGCGAGCACGGAGTTCTCCGGGGTGATGAGTGAATCTCCGACCTGGTCGCGGATCGGCGTACTGGTCATGGTGTCCTCGGCCTCCTGTTCGGGATGGTGCGGACACCTTCGCCCCCGACCGGGTGAATGCCCATCGCCGGATCCCGGTGATCGGGATCAGCGAGAGCGGCCAGCGGCGAGCAGCTTCAGGTCGCGGGCGCTGCGGACGGCGTCGGAACGACCGTTCACACCGAGCTTGGCGTAGATGTTGCGGATATGGGTGTTGACCGTGTTCAGCGAGACGAAAAGCTCGCCCGCGATCTCCGGCCTCGTGAGGTTGGTGGGGAGATACCCTAGAACGCGCAGCTCACTCGGGCTCAGTGCCGCCAGGTCCGCGTCGTCCATCTCCGTCGGCCTCATCGCTGCCGAGCCTTCCATCGCTTCGCGGATCTCGATCACCAGAGCCCCATGAGCGGTCGCGTGGGAAGGCAGCGCCTGGAGCAGCGGAAGGCTGTCGCAGACGACGAAGGGGAGGATGAACCGCTCCTCCTCGGCGGCCGCGAGCGCGTCCTCGGTCGCCCGGATGACGTCGCTGCGGTAACCCAACTGCCGGAACGCCTGGCCGACGAGGAGGTGGGCTTCGACGAGCGTGATCGGATGGCCGAGGGGCACCTCGCCGGCGACGACCCCGTGCAGGGAATCCAGCGCGGCCTCCGGATCGGCCTCGCTCAGATGGACCACGGCCCAGGCCGTCCGGATCTCCCCCTTCTCGGACCGCCCGTCCTTCAGCGCCTCGAGTGAGGCGCGCGCTTTCTCCTGCCTTCCCAGGCGGGCCTGGGTCGCCGCGAGCCATCCCGAGACGTGGCCCGCGAGGACGTGTTCGCACTCCAGCAGGGACTGGTTGGAGTCCGCCAGCTCGAGCTGCTCGAGCGCACCTTCATGGTCGCCGCGTGCGGCGCGCAGCATCCCCTTCGCCGTGTGCAGATGGACCTTGACCGCCGGATCGGGCGCACCGTCGACGATCCTCAAGGCGCGATCGAGCAGAGGCCCGGCCTCGTCGAACTCGCCCGTGCAGACCATCGCGCCGCCGATCGTCACCAACGCCGGGGCAGTCACCGGCCGGTCCTCCCAGCCGTGGCGCTCGGCGAGCTCGATCGCGGCCCTGCTCCGCTCACGGGCGACTTCAAACGAGCCGAAGCCGGAAACGAATCCGAGATTGGCCTGACAGGCGACCTCGAGGTAGCGACGACCGGACTCGCGGGCCAGTGCCACTCCTTCGAGGAGGTGATCCTCAGCCTCGCGGACGCGACCCGACCACATCTCGACGATACCGAGATGCATCATGGTCACGGCCCGGAGATCGGCGGTCAGGACGGGTGGCCCGGCGCTGGAGGAGTCGAGGAGACCGACCTGTTCGCTGACGGCGGAGAACTGGCCCTTCCGTCGCGCCAGCGACTGCCGCGACGAGACGACGGCCGCGGCGAGATGAGTGCGTCTCGTGTCCGAGATCGGGCCCAGCCGCGACTCGGCATAGGCGAGCTGTGTGGATGCCTCCTCCAAGCGCCCGCGCTCGAGCTGGGTGACGGCACGAGCCAGGGCCAGCTCCGGGTGATCGGCGACGGCGCCGCGTGGAAACGAGGAGAGCAGCGAGTCGATGATCTCGGCATGGCCGTCGAGGGCCAGCCCGAAGACGTTGTCGGAGATGATCTCCACGGCGTCCCCCCAGTCGCCGGCCGCCAGCGTGTGACGGACGGCACCGGGCACGTCGCCGTGCTCGAGGAACCAGCCGGCGGCCCGGCGGTGCAGGACCGGCACGTGGTCGGCCGTCGTCCGCCGCAGCTCCAGCCGGAGGAAATCGGTGAGGAGCTGGTGGAAGCGGAACCAGGTCCGCTCCGGATCGAGCGAGACGACGAACGCGTTGGCGTCCTCGAGCTCGAGGAGCGCGCGCTCCGAGCCCGACCCTTCGCCGAGAAGATCTCCGAGCTCCCCGTTGACCCGGTCGAGCAGCGAGGCCCGGAGGAGCATGCGGCGCACGTCGGGCGACTGGGAGTCGAGCATCTCGGCGATCAGGTACTCGGCGACGGCCCGGTGCCCGCCCGAGAACTCCTTCACGAATCGCTCCGGATCGGGGTGATCGGCCATCGAGATCGCCGCCAGCCGGAGTCCGGCCGCCCACCCTTCGGTCCGGTCGTGCAGCGAGGCGACGGCCTCCGCGGACAGGGTCAGCCCGGATGCGCGCAGCAGGTCCCCGGTCTCGGCCTCGCTCAGCTGAAGATCGCCTGCCCGGATTTCGGCGACCTCGTCCGCGAGGCGCATCCGGTGCAGGTGGATCTGGGGATCGCGCCGCGAGGAGAGGATCACGCGCGAGCTCGCCGGGAGCCTCTCGATCAGGGTCTCCAGCTGGGCCAGGGCCTCGGCCGACCTCAGCTCGTGGAGATCGTCGACGACCAGCACGACCCGGCCCGGCCCGGCCTCCAGAAGGGCCAACACCTCCGCGACGATCGAATCGACGTCGGGCGGCGCGACGTGGTCCGCTTCGGCTCCATCGGGGCCGGCCGCGGGTCCGAGAGCCTCCAGGACGCCCGACCAAAACCGTCGCGCGTCCATCTCCCCCGGCCGATTCGAGATGATCGCCACGCGATCGGGGGAGCTCCCGGCCCACTCACGCAGGAGGGTCGTCTTGCCGCTTCCGGCGGCGGCCGAGACGATCGTCACCCGCTTGCGGGTGGCACTCGCGAGCGTCCCCAGGAGCCCGGTGCGCCTCAGCAGCCCACGCCGGTTCGCCTCGTCGGCCTGCGCTGTGACGGCTGCGCTCACTTTCGATCCATCCCAGGATCCGATGCTCCCACCGCCCGGGAAGGTTCGAATCCTTGGTTCCTTAGTCGTGACCCGAGCCTCGTCTTCGGCGATGCTTGGGGCGAGATGAGCGGAGCGTCCTCACTTTCCCTCCCGCCGGGAGGGGAGCTTCTCGGTCGGGCGCGCGAGGTGTCGGCGCTGGCGGAGCTCCTGCACGGAGTCCGCGAAGGGCACGGAGGAGCCGTGGTCGTGCACGGCGAAGGCGGCGTCGGCAAGACCGCGCTGCTCGATCACGCGGTCGAGGGCGCGGCAGGGTTCCGGGCCATCCGCATCGTCGGCGCCGAGGCCGAGATGGAGCTCGCCTTCGCGGCCGTCCAACAGGCCTCCTCCCCGTTCCTCGACCGCATGCCCCGCCTCCCCGGGCCGCAAGGCGAGGCGCTCGGGATCGCCCTCGGACTCCGCTCGGGCGCGCCACCCGATCCGTTCCTCATCGGACTGGCGCTGCTCGGCCTCTTCGCGGAGGTCGCCGGGGAGCAGCCACTCGCCTTCGTGGTCGACGACGCCCAGTGGCTCGACGTCGCGTCGGCGCGGACCCT